>Ga0208127_1000896_pt1 | contig 15217 bp, 15 predicted proteins | sample ETNtaG_6_FD_185751 | JGI IMG/M metagenome (GOLD analysis project Ga0208127, IMG submission 185751) | Marine microbial and viral communities from oxygen minimum zone, Eastern Pacific Ocean - ETNP201306SV45 (SPAdes) (version 2) | ecosystem: Environmental > Aquatic > Marine > Oceanic ...
TTTTTCAGATGACATCAAAACTAAACCAATAGATTTTTGGTTATCATCAAAAACTTTAGACAATGGCTTTACTTTTTTTTCAGTAGTTTTGATTACGATACTGGGTAGATTTTTAGCCCTATAATGCATTCTTGCAACTATTTCTTGACCTGTGTAGCAACCTTTCTCAAAATCAATCCTCGATGTAAGATGGTAGCCAAGTTCGTGAGGCGTGAATTTATTACTTGCTTCCGAGGTTATTTCATAATTTAGATTTAATATTTCATCCTGCTTCCAAGCATTCTCATCAAGAGAAACATCAAAAGTCTCGAATAATTTGGGATTTGTTGAAAACACTATGTGAAACTCTTTCTCTAAGTAATGAACTCTTGAGAATGAATCATTAGTTTCAAAAGATTTACCTATATTTGATTCAGGAAACATATCCTTAAGAAGATCTTTCTTTATGCCAAAAAATTGATACTGGTCCTCAATCGACATTTTTGTATCGTAGAAAGGCTGGTATTTTTCTAAAACATCCATAGTCAATTCTAGAACTTTTTTATCTCCAATTAGATGATAGGAGTCATCTCTTTCAGCATTTATCGCAGTTACAAATGAACCTATCGTCCTGCCTTTTACATCGCAAATTGCGCCCAATACACAATTTCTTTCCGATACTTTCTCCATATCTGAGGTTATTTGACCTTGAAGAAGTTCAAATGAGCCTTTGCCATTTAATTCAAGTATGCTCAAATACTCGAGTTTTATAAGACGCTTTTCTTCCACAACAACTATTATAAGGCAATACTTTGGATGAATTAGAGAAAAAAATACTATGGCAATGCAGGCGAGGGTTATGGGAGCTAGATGCCATCTTAATCCCTTTTGTCGAAAAAAACTTTTCTAATCTAGAAGAAATAGAAATAGAAAATTTCAAAAAATTATTGGCGTATGAGGATATAGAAATCTTTGATATTTTAGTTAACAAAAAACCATTTGAAGATACTGAGATAGGTGGCATTGTTTCTAAGATACTTGAGTTTCATGTTTCTAACTTGGGAGAATCCTTTTGATACTGATCGCTGACCTGGGAGCAACTAATGCTAGATTTTGTGTAACGGAAGATGGCAAAACTTATTTCTGCGAATCGATTTATAAGATTAACGACTTTGATTCATTAGAAGAACTCTGTTCCAACTATATTTCTGACAATAATTTAGACAAATTAGATAAAGGTATAATTGGAGTAGCGGCTCCAATCCTCGGGGATAAAGTCGTTTTTGTAAATGCTGATTTGGAATTTCGTATTTCAGAACTCAAAAGCAAAATTTTTTCAGGAGGCTTGCTCGTTGTAAATGATTTAGAACTTCAGGCTTATGCAGTTTTAAATCTTCAGCACTCTGATTTAACTTATATAGGCAAAGAGACTTGTTCAGAAGGTCCAAAAATCCTTGTAGCTCCTGGGACTGGACTTGGACTAGCTGGACTGGCTGGTAATCAAGTTGTTTCCACTGAAGCAGGGCATATAAACATATCAGACAAGATCTTGAGACCAGATTTAAAAAAAATAATAGATAGATTTATTTTAGACAACAAAAGAGTGCCTACTTACGAAGATTTGCTTTCCGGAAAAGGAATAACTTACTTCTATTCAACTTTGTCTGGTGACCTTGATAGTAAACTTACTAGCGAAAGAATATTGTCCGCAAGGTCGGACCCACATTGCTTAAGCACTATAAACTTATTAAATTATCTTTTAGCTTCATATCTTAGATATATGGCTTTAGTTTGGGGAGCAAATGGAGGAGTCTTACTATCTGGTTCTATAGTAAACTCTCTGTTACTTGAAGAAGACTTTACAGAGTTCAGAAAAACCTTTGAAGACAGCGAAACTATGAAAGATTTTATGCAATCAGTCCCCTTGGCAATAGTTAGAGTTGAAGATATTGGCTTTGCAGGTGGTTTAGAATTATCTAAAAAATTATTATAAATAAGAACTTAACCTTATATTTGCTGTCTATAAAATATTAATGAAAGTTTCCAACAAAAAATTAGATCTTGTGCTCGTCAAAAGAGCAAAATCTGGAGATTATCAAGCCTTTGACTTGCTTGTATTGAAATATCAATCCCGATTGATATCTACGGCTTTCAAATTTGTGAAAGATGTACAAATTGCAGAAGATATTGTTCAAGATTCTTTCATAAAAGCTTTTAATGCACTTGAATCTTTTAGAGAAGATAGTTCCTTCTATACCTGGATATATAGGATCACGGTTAATACTTCAAAAAATTTCCTTGTATCTAAAAAAAGAAAGAGCGAGTTATTGAACTCAGATCTTTCTGAAGAGGCATCTTATGAAATTGAGCCTGTAGAAACCTATTCTCCTGAAGACTTATTACAGGCCACCCAGCTACAAAAAGTCATCACAGAGACTTTTGATCAGCTAGGAGAAGACACTAGGACAGCCCTAACTTTAAGAGAGCTGGATGGCTTGAGTTATGAACAAATAGCTGACGTTGTAAATTGCCCCGTGGGAACTGTTCGGTCAAGAATATTTAGAGGTAGAGAAGTGATTGATGAGGCCATATCTCAATATAAGCAAGATAATAAGACAAAATATTTAGAGGTTAAGAAATGAGCAATAATAAAAACATGAAAGAAAAGATATCTGCTTTAGCAGATGGAGAGCTTTCTGATTTTGAGACCAGAAGAATATTGACTGAAATATCATCAAATCCTCAATATAGAGATTTCTGGCGTAGTATTCAGCAAACTAAACTTTCACTTGAAGAATCAGATGCCGAATTTCTAGATTCCGATATATCTGAACAACTCTATTCCAAGCTTGGAAAACGAAGACCTATCAAGAAAGAGCAATTAAACAAACCTTCTCTATCTAAATTCCAGTTTTATGCAGCTTCTTTGGTGGGTTGTTTTGGAGTAATCATTTATTCTTTGATTCCTCAATCCACTGAAACTTTTTCTGATTTTGCCTCTCAAAAGATCAATCAAGCCATCGATAGTCCTCAAGCTATGGAGGTATTAAATAATTCTGTATCAGGAATGAATGTAATTCTACAAGACTTTGAATCTAACAACTTAGGTACTTTAGCCAATTACAAAGTCACCAACTCAGGAGAAACATTCAAAGTAAGTTTGTATCCAATTCAAGAAATTAATAAAATAGGTATAAATGAAGCTGCTAAGATTTCATACATAAAATCAAAAACAGGAGTTTATGTTGTATCGGTGAGTGGAAATATTTCAACTGACAAAAAGAATCAAATTCTTCAGAAAGCAAATTTTTTTGCTGAGAAATTAAAATAAATTACATATGACAAAAAATAAATTATTTTTGCTAACCTTTCTCGTGTCTTTTTTTAGTACTCTAGAGGCAAGGGAACTACCTAATTTTTCAGATTTAGCTGAAAAATCTTCACCTGCCGTAGTAAACATCACAAGTTCTAGAACTGTCAAAGAAAGAAATGCCTATGGAAGAGGTTTTGGGGACCCAAGATACGACGAATTTTTTGAGAGATTTTTTGGACAGCAACCTAGGCCATCTACACCCAGAGAGAATACTAGGCCGGTTATATCAACAGGATCTGGCTTTATTATTTCTGAAGATGGTTATTTATTGACTAATAATCATGTAGTGGCCGACGCAGATGAGATAACTGTCAGCCTTGGAGACAGAAGAGAATATCAAGCCGAAGTTATAGGAGCAGATGAAAGATCAGATGTAGCACTGCTTAAAATTGATGCTGAAGATCTTCCGACATTAGATATTGGAAAATCTAAGGATTTAAGAGTTGGAGAATGGGTTGTGGCAATTGGTTCTCCTTTTCAGCTAAGATTTTCTGTTACCTCAGGAATCGTAAGCGCAAAAGGCAGAAGTATCCCCAATGGTTCTGACTCTACTTATGTCCCGTTCATACAAACAGATGTTGCAATAAATCCTGGCAATTCTGGAGGTCCTCTTTTTAATCTCGATGGAGAGGTAGTAGGAATCAACTCACAAATTTATACTAGATCAGGCGGGTATATGGGGGTCTCATTTGCTATTCCTATTGACTATGCAATGGATGTCGCTGATCAATTAAAAGAAAAAGGTTACGTTGCTAGAGGTTGGTTAGGTGTAAGTATTCAAGAGGTAACAAGCGAACTAGCCGAAGCTCTAGATATGGAGATTCCAAAAGGAGCTCTAATCTCACAGATTATTGAGGATAGTCCTGCTGAAAAATCTGGCCTCAAAGAAGAGGACGTTATCTTGTTTTTTGATGGGGAAGAAATTTTTTATTCTTCTGATCTTCCTCTAACTGTAGGAGCCATAAGACCAGACACTGAAGTGAACGCGATGGTTCTAAGAGATGGTAAGAAAAAAACTATTCAAGTTACGGTTGGCGAATTACCAAAAGACCCAACGATGGCTTTCAATGAACCTCAACAAAATATTCTAGGAATAGTCGTTGAGGATCAAACTGAAGGCAATCAGAGAATATTCATTGAAGGAGTGAAAGTTGCTTCCATTGATCCAGAGGGTATTGCTTATAAGTCTGGTATACGCACAGGCGATATTATTTACTCTTTGGCCAGAGTAAGAATTCAGAATGTAAATGAGTTTAAAGATGTTCTCTCAGATCTTGATTTAGAAAAAAATACAACAATAGGCGTTGCAAGAAACGGAAATAAGAGAATTCTTAGCCTAAATTTGTCAAAATAGCTTTCTAGCTATCATTTTAGCTAGGCTGTAGCTGATGAATATTAGAAATTTCTCAATCATTGCCCATATTGATCATGGTAAATCTACTTTAGCCGATAGAATTATTGAACTCTGTGGCGGTTTATCAGAAAGAGAAATGACCTCTCAAGTTCTTGATACTCTCGAATTGGAACAAGAGAGAGGTATTACTATCAAATCTCAGACTGTTAATTTAACTTACAAAGCAGATGATGGAGAGGTCTATCAATTCAATCTAATCGATACACCAGGACATGTTGATTTTGCTTACGAAGTTTCAAGATCTTTATCAGCCTGCGAAGGGGCAATTCTTTTAGTGGATGCTTCCCAAGGCGTAGAAGCACAAACCCTCTCAACATGTTATAACGCGGTTGAAGAGGGATTAACAATCATTCCGGTTCTCAATAAGATCGATCTCGCTCAATCAGATCCTGAAAGAATAAAGAAGGAAATAGAAGAAATAATAGGAGTTGATGCTTCAAATGCTCCGGCAATAAGTGCAAAAAACGGTACAGGCATCAAGGAAGTTTTAGAGCAAGTAGTAAGGATGGTCCCGGCACCTTCTGTTGAGATAGAAGAACCACTACAAGCTTCAATTATAGATTCATGGTTTGATAATTATCTAGGTGTTGTTTCTTTGGTCAGAGTTGTAAAAGGTAAGATTTCAAAAGGAGATAAAATAGAAATTTTTTCTAGAAAAGAGACTCACTCAGTAGACAAAATAGGTGTTTTCACTCCTAAGATATCAGACCTTCAAGAATTACATTCCGGTCAGGTAGGATTTATCTGCGCAAGTATCAAAGAAATCAGGGGAGCGCCAGTCGGGGACACTATTATTAAAGCTAATTCAGGAACTGAAAATTTAGAAGGATTTCAAGAAGTTAATCCGCAAGTTTATGCTGCTTTATTTCCACAAGACTCCGATGACTTTGAAGCATTTAGGGAAGCCCTTGAAAAGTTATGTCTAAATGATGCTTCCTTGCATTATGAGCCTGAACATTCAGAAGCTCTAGGTGCTGGTTTTAGATGTGGCTTTTTAGGAACTTTGCATATGGAGATTATTTCTGAAAGGCTAAACAGAGAATATGGAATGGACTTAATAGCCACAGCACCGACTGTTGCATATGAAGTAGTTACTACAGATCAGGAAGTACGAAGAGTCGAAAACCCTAGCGCATTACCCGATACCTCAAAAATTAAAACAATTTTAGAACCTATTGCTAGAGCTAATATATTAGTTCCTGATTCTTACATCGGCTCAGTGATGAAACTTTGTAACGATAGACGAGGAAAGCAGGTAAATATGAGATATGTAGGAGGTCAAGTTGAGTTAACTTACGATTTGCCCTTAAGCGAAATAGTTGTAGATTTTTTTGATAGATTAAAATCAGTTAGCAGGGGCTATGCCTCTCTAGATTATTCGTTAGATAGATACGAAGAGTCAGATGTCATTAAACTGGACATTCTTCTTAATGGAGATAAAGTCGATGCCCTTGCTTATATGGCACATAGAACGGTAGCTAATTTAAAAGGAAAGCAATTTACCGAAGCATTAAAAGAGGTTATTCCGAGACAACAGTTTGATGTAGCAATACAAGCCGCTATAGGAGCTAAAATCATTTCTAGACAAACGGTAAAGGCTTATAGGAAAGATGTAACGGCTAAACTGTATGGAGGTGATGTTACTCGAAAGATGAAGCTTCAGAAGAAACAAAAAGAAGGCAAGAAAAGAATGAAAAATATTGGAAGAGTAGAAGTGCCTCAAGATGCTTTTTTATCTGTCCTCAAGGTAGGAGATTAAGATGCTTTCTACTGGTTTAGTTTTTTCTCTATTCATTGAATTGGTTGGTTTTATCCTGTGGATTAAGTTTGTCAGGGACGGTCAAAATAAATATAAAGATATAACCAGCGCTTTCATGTTTTTGGTTGCTTTATTTATTCTTTATCAAGTTTTCAAACTCAACTTAGATTTTGGATTAGTACTAGCTTCCGCAACCTTGTTTGCAGCATTTGCTTGGATTCTAGGCAAAGCAATCAACTTAGAAGAATTGAGAAAAGAGAGTAAATCTTATTTTTTTATACTTCTAGTGATCACTTGCATAAGATCGTTTGCCTATGAACCTTATCAAATACCTAGTAGATCAATGGTGCCAGGACTTCAAGTAGGCGACTTTGTTTTAGTAAACAAATATGCCTATGGCTTAAAATTTCCTGGTACTCATTTTCTTTTAAATACCTTCAATTCACCTCAAAGAAATGATGTTGCGGTCTTCATTCCTCCACATACTCTCTGTAATACTAAAGCAATAGAGGCACGACCTGACTTAGCAAATCTATCTCTTGCTGAAAGCCAGCTTTTTTTAAAAAAATTCTCTAATCTTCAGGAAAGTAGATGCACTCCCGGTGGAGTTAAATTTGTAAAGCGAGTCATAGGAGTTCCAGGAGATAAGGTAGAAATTAAGGGATATGAAATATGGATTAACGGAAATAAGATTGACCAAAAACTACTATCTTCTAATTCAGAAGAAAATTTAATCGAAGAGACTTTAAATCAAGGAATTCACGTTATAAGGACTTTAGGCTTGAGTGACTATGCCCAGCATAAATGGGAAGTACCAAACGGAAGCTACCTAGCCATCGGGGACAATAGAGATAACAGTTTGGACAGTCGAGCTTGGGGCTATTTTTCAGAGGATTATCTAGTTGGTAAGGCTGATTTTATTTGGATGCACTGGTCTTCTTACTCATCGCTTCCTACTTTCTCAAGAAATACAAGAATTCAGTGATGAAGGAATTATTTTCTAATATTGGCTACACCTTTAAAGATTCTAGCCTTGTAGAGTCAGCTTTAACACATAAAAGCTTCTCCTCTTCTAATAATGAAAGGCTCGAATTTCTTGGTGATGCGTTAATAAACCTATATATTTCTGAAAGGTTGTTCAAAACTTACGAAGGCTTGGATGAGGGAAAGTTAACAAGATTTAAAGCCAGTATGGTCAGTAGAGATAATCTTAATTTAAAAGCGTCTAAACTGAATATCGGAAACCTTATCAAATTAGGCAGGGGAGAAAAATTAGAAGGTAATTCTATTCTAGGTAACACTTTTGAAGCCCTTATAGGAGCCGTTTTTCTTGATTCAGATTATTCAACAACTCAAATTGTTTTAAATAATTTATTCGATGATGATTTCATCAGCATTGATGAAGTAGACGAGTTGAAGGATCCTAAATCACAGTTACAAGAAATTATTCAAAAAAATTATCAATCTCTACCCAAATATTTTGTAAAAGAAATTTCCAACAGCTCTATTGAAGCAAAGTTTGAGGCTACTTGCTCAGTAAAGGAAGCTAATCTAAAAAGCAAAGGGGAAGGAAAAACGAGAAAAAGATCGGAATTAGAAGCTGCGGCTATAATGCTTCAGTTATTGAAAAACAATGAATCCTAAAACTAAATCGGGATACGTCTCAATAGTAGGTAAAACTAACGCCGGTAAATCTACTCTTCTAAATAATATTTTAGGACAAAAGATTGCTATAACCTCAAGAAAACCTCAAACGACCCGACATAGGTTTTTGGGAATAAGGACAGATAACGAAAACCAGATTATCTTCGTAGATACACCTGGATTTCATTCGGGTCAAAAAAGAGCTCTAAACCGTTATATGAATAAAGTTGCTTCTAATGCAATGAGGGGAGTTGACATAGTTCTTTATGTTTTAGATAAACTAAATTGGTCAGAGGATGATCTATCGAGAGTTCAATCAATTTCTAAAGAAACTTCAATCATTTTAATTATCAATAAAGTTGATAAGCTTGAAGATAAGGGCAGTTTGTTACCCTTTATAGACAACCTTAGTAAAGATAACTTGTTTAGCCATATTGTTCCTGTATCTGCATTAAAAGATATAGGAGTTGAGAACTTAGTAAGACTGATTCATGAACAATTACCTGAAGGAGGGCATTTATACCCCGAAGACCAAGTTACAGACATATCTGAAAAATTTTTGGCTAGCGAAATAGTAAGAGAAAACTGTATAAATAGGCTAGGAGATGAGCTTCCATACAGAATCACTGTATCCATTGAGAGGTTTAATCAATTGAAGGATATTATTCATATAGATTCAGTAATTTATGTAGAGAAACAAAGCCAGAAAGGCATGTTGATTGGGCAATCAGGCTCTATGTTGAAATCGATAGGAACAGCATCGAGGAAGGAGTTAGAAAAATTATTAGATTCTAAAGTCATGCTTAAAACATGGGTAAAAGTCAAAAATAACTGGTCTGACAATGAGTCACTTCTTCCTTCAATGGGGTACGATATTGATAAATAAGATCTCATTGGAGCCGGCATTTGTACTGCACACAAGGGCATTTCAAGAAACAAGTATCATCGTAGATTTTTTTACACAATCCTACGGGAGGCTAAACGCTATTGCAAAAGGTGCAAAAAGACCCAAGAGCCCTTTAAGAAGTGTTCTAACTCCAGCATCTAAGCTATCTATTACTTTATCGGGTAAAAACGATCTTAAAACCCTTTCTTCAGTTGAAATTATTGATCACTACCAATTGAATAGTGGAACTTCACTAAATTCAATTATTTACGTTAATGAATTAATAACCAAAGCAACTGAAAAGGAAGACCCTCATGTTGAAATATTCAAGCATTACGAGAAATTGATTATTAATTTATCTAATAATTCCAGTGCAGGAGATTTGGAGAAGGTTTTAAGAAAATTTGAACTAAATCTGCTTCAAGAGATGGGTTATGGAATAGACTTAACCAGGGATGCTGAAACAAACCAAAAGATAGAGCATGATAATAATTACAAATTTGATCCTGAGAGAGGCTTTCTTTCGGAAGATAAAATTACATCTGTAAAGCTATTTTCAGGAAAAGATATAATAAACTTCAGCAAAGGTGATTTTGAAAAAAAGGAAACAAGAGATAGTGCAAAGTTTATAATGAGACAGGCTCTAGACTTCCATTTAGGAAATAAAAGCTTAAATATAAGAAAGTACTTAACTAAAAATTAAAATGATTACAGGAATTGGAATCGACTCAGTTGATCAGGACAGAATCACAAAAATTTATTCTAAATTTGGGCAAAAGTTCCAAGATAAGATACTTGGTCCAAGTGAAAAAGAAGAGTTAAAAAATAAATCTAATAATTTTCAAAAAATTAGATACCTCTCAAACAATTTCGCCGGCAAAGAGGCTCTTTCTAAGGCATTAGGTACTGGGTTCAGTGAAGGTGTGTCTCTCAAAGAGATCGAAGTATTAAGAGATGAAAGGGGCAAGCCCTATATTCATCTATCAGGTAATACCCATGCAATAGCCATTAGCTTAAATCTAGACAAAATTAATCTCTCAATTACCGATACTAAAAATTTATCTACCGCATTTGTGATAGGAGAATCTAGATGAAAATTATTCTTTTGGGACCTCCCGGAGCTGGAAAAGGAACTCAAGCTGAATCAATTTGCAAGAATTATAAAATTCCACATATTTCAACAGGCAATATGCTGAGAGAAGCCGTTGATGCAGGAACAGAGCTTGGTTTAGAGGCTAAGTCTCTTATGGATGCAGGAATTTTAGTTTCAGACGAAGTCATAGTCGGCTTGGTTGAAGAAAGAATATCTCAATCGGATTGTTCTGACGGCTTCCTTTTTGATGGCTTTCCACGAACTATCCCTCAAGCAGAAGCGCTTATTGAAAGAAATATCAATATAGACGCGGTTGTGGAGATAGATGTACCTGATCAAGATATCATTGATCGCATGTCTGGAAGAAGAATGCATCCTGCATCGGGAAGAAATTATCATGTAATCTATAACCCTCCCAAAATTGAAGGCAAAGATGATATCACTGGAGAAGATCTTATCTTGAGGGAAGATGATAAGCCTGAGACTGTTAAGGACAGATTAAAGGTATATGCAGATCAGACGTCTCCCCTGATCTCTTTTTACTCAGAATTGTCCTCCCAGGCTAAACTGGATTATATAAAAGTTTCTGGAACAGCTTCACCCATAGAAGTTACAGAAGAAATTTTAAAAAATTTGAATAGTTAATTGACTAATATTCTTGCATTAGAAACTTCTACTGATATTTGCTCCGTTTCTATAAGAAAAGGCGTTGATGTTTTTAACTTTCATGAGAGCTTGCCCCGTCAGCACACAGAAAATCTTCTTAGTGTAATTAGTGAATTATTAAATGAAAGTAAACTAGGTTTTAAGGATTTAGATGCTATTGCAGTCGGAGTTGGTCCTGGATCTTATACAGGAGTAAGATTGTCATGTGCAGTTGCTCAGGGCATTGCTTTTTCACATGACTTAAAAGGATTGATACTCTCTAGCTTAGAATTAATCGCAGTAGAGGCTTTTAATAAAACTAATTCATCCCACATAGTGGGTATCTCAGAAGTAAATATGGGGAATATATATATTTCTGAATCAAGACTTGAAGATGGCGATATTTATTCTAAGTTTAAATTGATTAAGCAAGATGAATTTAATGTAAAAGATTTTCATGATGATAGTCTTTTTGTTGGTCCAGGCTGTTCGCAATTTCCTGAGTTGACAAATAAATTAGAAGGAGCTTCTCCTAAAGCAATTCATTTACTCGATATAGCTGAAAAGAGATCTAGGCAAAATCTTCTCAAAGAGCCGGAAGAATTCTTACCAATCTATTTGAATGATGAAAATAGCTGGAAAAAATTAAAATGAATTACTTAGAAGCATTTTATCTCGCTCTCATACAAGGATTAACCGAATTTTTACCTATATCCAGTTCTGCCCATTTAATCCTTCTATCAGAGTATTTGGGATCAAACCAAAATCTTTTCTATGATATTTCTCTACATCTAGGAACTTTATTTGCTGTTTGTATTTATTTTAAGAATGACTTAAAGCAAATGCTCTATTCTTTTCTGAAAGATAGATCCCCAGAGAACAATCAACTCTTAGTGCAATTAGTCATATCTTCGCTACCTACGTTGATACTAGGATTTATTCTCGTAGATTTAATTGATTCTCACTTAAGGACTAGCTCAATTATTGCAATAACAACAATTTTATTTGGTGTGGTTTTATTCATTGCTACTTTCAAAAAACCTGAGAAATTAAATATTAATGACATAACCTTGCGAGACGCATTCATTATAGGGTTAGCTCAATCCTTATCTTTAATTCCTGGCACTTCAAGATCTGGAATTACAATTTCAACTGGACTATTTTTAGGCTTAGATAATAAAACAGCTTCAAAGTTTAGTTTTTTAATGGCTATACCAACCATTGGAGCAATTGCAGGTTACCAGTTATTTTCTGTAGATCTAAACTACCTAATCAAATACTCTCAGATGAACATTTTAGGAGTGTTTGTGTCTTTTATAGTTGCCTATATTACTATCGACTTTTTTATAAAGTTTATAAATAAAATAGGTTTTCTTCCTTTCATTATCTATAGGATTGCCCTTGGACTTGTTCTGTTCTTGGTAATTATTTGATGAGATTTTTTATCACTTACTCACAACCATCTGTAGAAAAAAAAGCTTTATCTTTATCTAAAAAACTAAACCTAGAATTATTTGATGATTCAGGTATTTATGACACTGACTCTTTCTCTAGTGATTATTTCTTAGTTTGTAAGAGTGAAAGGTTAATTCTAAAAAAAGGTTTAAGAAAAAATGCAAAACCTATTTTCTGTGACTTTGATGACTGGGTGTCAAACTATAACGATAGCTTGTTGAAAAAGGCTCTAAAAGGCTTACCTAAGAAATTTTCTTGTCTCGATGTTACAGCAGGATTTGGTAAAGATTCTCTCGAGATATCCAAATCAAATAATTGCCACTCAATTTTATTACTCGAAAAAGCAACTTGGTTGCATGCACTTCTGCAAGATGGACTAGAAAACGTCAATACATCGGAAGCAAAAGAATTGACGAGAAAATTTACTCTTTGCAATATAGATAATCTAACGTTTCTGAATTCTTCAATTAAGAATTTTGATCTAATTTATATTGATCCTATGTTTTATGGGGTCCAGAGATCAAAAGCAAAAAAACATATGCAAGCCCTAAGAGATTTATTGCCGGAGTTGAAACAAGAAGGATTATTAAAAGAATGTCTAAATTCCGCTAGATATCGAGTTATCGTCAAAAGACACAAGCATATGAATTATCTCGAAGATTTAGTCCCTACAAGGTCTGTAGAAGGGAAGGTGGTACGATATGATTTATACAATATCAACTAGGAAAGCTATCAACGAATTCTAAGAAATCCTTATCAAAAAATTGTTTATATAGCTTTTTTGCTCTTTTGGTAATCTTTGAGGCAGACAAATAACCTTCCTCATCTTCTTTAAAATACTTGGTTTCTTTCATCATATATACAAAGTTATCAAACTTAGCTTTGTCTGAAAATTCAGGATAAGGCCATCCTTCTATCAATTCTAAGCTCTCTGCTAATTCCTTGCATTGAATTTTAAGATCTTCTTTCATGATTTTTTCTTTTTTCCATATAGAGCTCATAACAATATAAAACCTCTTCAAACTGGGCTCACACAGATTAGAAAGGGCAATATAATTATTAAAAGAAGGGCTATTTTCTGATGGCGGTACGATATTACCTTCCTCGTCGCTATTCAATACACCCATGCCTTTAAGAACTTCCATGGCTGCTTTAACGGTTTCAGTGCTAGCTATACTTTGCTTCAAATGGAAATCTTTAGCAAAAATTGGGTAGATCATGACCAATAGGTTTACGACATCATCTTCCGAAGCTTTCTTAACAAATTTAATTGACTCACAAATCAACGAATAAAGAATAAATAGATGGGCGATGTTGTTTTTGTAAAAAGACAATGTCGATATTTGATCTGCAGAAGGGCGATAGATTTTCTTCGATGAAACAAAAGTAGGAGATATAAATCCCAGTTTCTCAGTTTTAGCAATCATCTCTTGTATGTCCTCTTGCGTAAACCATATGTCTTTATAATCTGAGGAATTACTAATTAATGTCATAAAAAATTTTATTCTGCTTATCATATCCTCCTCACTCATAGCGTGTGTTGAAGAAGTGAGAAGCGCAACGGAGAAAAGACTTGTGGAAGTTACAGCTACAGAGTTGTTGATAGACTTAATGACCTTTTGTCCTAACTGACTTGTTGCCTGCTGCAGCCATTCAGGTTTTTCTTGAGGAGAAGAAATTGAGTAATCTCCCACATGTTCTTTTAAGAAACTATCAAGATCAATTGGTTCGGAAAAGTTCAGATAAGCATTTCCAAGATAATTTCTGAAGTCCTTAAAAACCTTCAATGGATCAAATATACTCTCCTTTTTCTTTTTGCCTCCCGCTAACTCTGAAAGATAGCTTTGACCTTCTAATATTTTTTCATAGCCAATATATACAGGGACAATTTTTACATTTTGATTTTTCAAGGAAGCGTAACTTCTGATTATTAGAGACAGTAATCCGGGTCTTGATGGAAGACTAAGACCTGTCCTGCTTCTACCGCCTTCTGGGAAGAATTCAATGGAGTTGCCCCTAGTCATTAACGCCCTAATATGTTCAAAAAAAACAGTACTATACAAAGTATTGCTCATAAATGTTCTTCGCATAAATACTGCTCCTGCACCTCTCAAAATACCTCCAATAATAGGAAGATTAAGGTTGTTTCCAGCTGCCACCTGAGGAACCATCAAGCCATTTTCATAGAGCAAATAGGTCAAAGCGCAGTAATCGATATGACTTCTGTGACATGGTAGATAGATTAAAGAATTGTCTTTGGAAAGTTCTCTGATTTCTTCTAGATTTTTAGTATGCAACCCTTCATATCGTGTATTCCAAAACCAGGTAAAACCTGAAGCAAGTAAGTTAACTATAGGATAGTTCAAGTCCGAACAAATCTCATTAGCATATCTGTAAGCTTTTTTTGTTAGTTGCCTTTTTCTGGAATTATTTCCATCTGCCAATGTCTTAATTTCATTTCTTACATATTTGTTTCTAACTAGAGATTTAACGAGAGTTCTTCTGTGAGAGATGTCAGGACCTAACATAGCTTGCTTAGATTTTCTAAACACTGCTCTAAGATATCTACTTATTATCAGAGCATTTTTTTCTATAGAATTCTTTTGTTCAATCTCCTGTTTAATATCGAACAATCTCTCGAATTGAATAGTTAAATTTCTACCATGAATAATTAGCTTAAAAATTCTTTTTACCGTGCCGGCTGGCCTCCAAGAAGGAGAGAATATAATTTTGAATAAGGACTGTTCTTTGTCAGGCCTATTTCCCCAGGATATAGTCACTGGAATAATAGCAATGTCATCTGAGGAACTTAGAATTTCTTCTAAATTATGAGTTTTTTGTCTCTTAAATTTTTGCTCTGAAATTAAATACTTTGGACTCGTTAAGCATATAAATCTTTTGGATCCAATACCAGAGAGATTTTCGAGAGGGCTTTGCAAATTATTTTGTTTACAAATTTCATTCAGTGC
>Ga0208127_1000897_pt1 | contig 15217 bp, 10 predicted proteins | sample ETNtaG_6_FD_185751 | JGI IMG/M metagenome (GOLD analysis project Ga0208127, IMG submission 185751) | Marine microbial and viral communities from oxygen minimum zone, Eastern Pacific Ocean - ETNP201306SV45 (SPAdes) (version 2) | ecosystem: Environmental > Aquatic > Marine > Oceanic ...
CTAAATCTCCAAGACCATCGACATATTCATAATCTTGAGTAAATGCACCCATTGGAATTGGTGAATTTGGATTATTTGTTCCCTGACCAGGACCTCCTAATAATCTTGTTAGAACCATAGGTCGATTTGAGTCAGGTTCGCTCTTTATTCTATAGCTAGGTTCTAAAGATTTAATTGAACTATTTGGATCATTAGGATCTGAAAAACCATATCTAGCATAAACAGGAAAACCATCAGATGCCCAACCAACCAATGTCATTCCTTGATTATCACCAAGTAATTCTATCAAAAGTTCAGGCATTCCATGGTAATGGTATTCACCAGATGGTTGAACATGAGCATGGTTCATATCATCTCCAAAATCAAAGGTATCATGACCTAGAGCTTCAATGTTCCAATTGCCTTGTCCTCTTGCGAGACTACATTCACCAACATCATTACACCTTCCTGCTGTACCAGGATCAAATTTCACGCTATTTATAGCATATGCAATTGCCATAGCTGGGCCAACAACTTCTAAACCATTTTCAGAAATCACAGAGGGGCAAAGCGTAAAATTTTTATTTACTATTTGTTCTCTAATAGTATTTGGATTATTTGAGTTTGGAAAAGTTCCCACTTCATGATTTGGTATTCCATTTCCTCTTAGTATTCTACTATTTCCATCAGAAGACCATGAATATCTACTGTAGGTATTAACTGATTCATCATTGTTAAATATTTCGATATTAATATTAGTTAATACATTTTCAGTTGAATAATCGCCAGAACAAGTAGCTTCTTCTTCAATAACTTCATCAGTTGACTTACATGAAAAAATTAATAATAGAATTAATAAATAATATATTTTTTTCATAAAGACGTATAATTATATGACCTATACTCTTTTATATGGTTTAATAAAATAAATAAAAAACCCTTTCAAAACGAAAGGGTTTAAAATTTTGCGGTCTGGACGGGACTCGAACCCGCGACCCCATGCGTGACAGGCATGTATTCTAACCAGCTGAACTACCAGACCTAAAATTAGATGTGCAAATATACACTAATTGATATATTATAAAAGAGCATCTATGTAATCAGCGTAAACATTTTTCTGAGAAACACCTACTTGTCTGTTTACTAACTCTCCATCTTTAAAAATTAATACTGTTGGAATATTTCGTACGCCAAATTGTGCAGCGTATTGTTGATTACTATCAACATCAACTTTTCCAATAACAGCTTTTCCATCATAATCTGAGCTCAACTCTTCAATGATTGGTCCTAACATTCTGCATGGACCACACCATTCAGCCCAAAAATCTACTAAGACGGGTTGAGAGGACTTTAAAACAACCTCTTCAAAATTTGCATCTGTAATTTCTAATGCCATAATTAATTTTTTTTGCCAAAAATATGAATAATAATAAACTAATTTAATCTAAAGTCTAATTTTTTTTCCTTTAAACTCTTTAATAGTTGTTCATTGATTTTTACCTTATATTTTGTTGAATTTAAATTTACTTTTAAGCCATCACCATTACCAAAAACATTAAAAACCAACTCTTGATCACCTTTGTTATTTTTTATTAAATCTTTAAAAAATTTAACATGTTCATCTTCAATAAGATCAATTTCAAGCTTTACTGATAATCGTTTAGCATTGTTGGACAAACTGTCCTGAAGTTGTTGAAAATTTAAAAATTGTATTCTTGGATCTCCAATACGTCCAGAATCAGCATCTTTCCATCCCTCCTTAATAAACATCTTAATAAATACAAAATTGTTTTCGTAAAGAAAATGTTTGAACCTTAAATATTCCTCTCCAAAAATTCTAAGTTCCTGTGATTCATAATAGTCTTCAACTATAAATGTTGCCCATCCTTTTCCATTTTTTGAAACCCTATGTTGAACTTCGCCAATTATTCCTCCAAACCTTACTTCTCTATCAACTAAAGGCCTTAAATCCCTTAGATTAGACAATTGGATATTTGATAAAAATTTGATTGTGTCTGTGTAATCATCTAATGGATGACCTGAGATATAAATTCCAACAACATCTTTTTCCTTTTTTAATTGTTCGAGCTTAGACCATTTATCACAAGTTGGAAATTCTGGCTCAACAATTTGAACTTCATCAGAATCTCCAAATAAACTTACTTGTGATGAATTTTGCTTTTCTTGAAATTTAGAACCAAATCTTATTGCTTTTTCAATAAATGTTTGTCCATCTGTATTTTCAAAAAAGTATTGAGCTCTGTGTGAAGATGAGTCAATTGAATCGAAAGCACCAGCTAAAACCAAGCTATCAAAAGCTTTCTTATTAGCAGATCTTAAATCTACTCGTTTAGAAAAATCAAATATTGAATTGTATTTACCTTCTTCTCGAGATTCAATGATTGCTGATACAGCACTTCTTCCAACTCCCTTAACAGCTCCCATACCAAACCTAATCGCATTATTTTCATTTACAGTAAACTTGTAGAATGATTCATTTACATCAGGTCCCAAAACGTTAATTGACATATGCTTACACTCTTCCATGAAAAAACTAACCTGCTTAATATCATTCATATTATTTGAAAGAACAGCAGCCATATATTCTGCAGGGTAATGGGCTTTTAAGTATGCAGTTTGATATGCAATTAAAGCATAACATGTAGAGTGAGATTTATTAAAAGCATATGACGCAAAAGCTTCCCAGTCTTTCCAAATTTTTTCTAAAATATCTTCTTCGTAACCATTTTTAACCCCACCATCAATAAATTTAGGTTTTAATTTTTCCAGTAAAGAAAATATTTTTTTACCCATTGCTTTTCTTAATAAGTCTGCATCACCTTTAGAAAAATCTGCTAGTTTTTGAGACAGTTGCATAACTTGCTCTTGATAAACAGTAATTCCATAAGTTTCTTTTAAAAACTCTTCCATTTGAGGAATATCATAAGTGATTTTCTCAAGACCATTCTTTCTTCTAACAAATGATGGAATATATTCAAGAGGACCTGGTCTATATAAAGCATTCATTGCAATTAAATCCTCAAATACAGTTGGCTTTAAATCCCTTAAATATTTTTGCATTCCAGAACTTTCATACTGAAAAATACCCACAGTATCTCCTCTTTGAAATAATTCATATGTCTTATTATCGTTTAATGGGATTGAGTCAATATCAATGTCCTTATTGTGTATGTATTTAACTAATTTGATAGTATCCTTAATTAATGATAGTGTTTTCAATCCTAAGAAATCCATTTTTAAAAGCCCTGCACTTTCAACAACAGAGTTATCATATTGTGTTACTGATAATTGAGAATCTTTAGCTGTAGCAATAGGAACAAAATTTGTAATATCATCAGGTGTAATAATAACTCCACATGCATGTACTCCAACGTTTCTTAAACTACCTTCAATGACTCTGGCTTGGTTAATAGTTTCTGCTTGTAAATCATCCCCATCTGAAAGCTTTTTTAGTTCCATTGCATTGGAATAATCATCTGATCTTAATTCAGAATTTAATTTTTTATCATCCTTATTAAATATATCAGAAAGCTTTACTGTGTTAGGTACTAATTTTGCTAAAAAATCAGCATCTGATAGAGATAAATCTAAAACTCTTGCAGTATCTCTTAAAGATGACTTAGCTGCCATTTTTCCATAAGTGATTATTTGAGCAACCTGTTTTGAGCCATATTTTTCAATAACATAATCAATTACTTTTGATCTTCCCTCATCATCAAAATCAATATCAATATCAGGCATACTAACTCTATCAGGATTTAAAAATCTTTCAAAAAGTAAGTCGTACTTTATTGGATCAATCTTTGTTATTTCTAAACAATAAGCAACAACAGAACCAGCAACAGATCCTCTTCCTGGTCCAACCGAAACATTCATTTTCCTGGCAGCACTTATTAAATCTTGTACAATTAAAAAATATCCAGGATAGCCAGAATTTCTTATAACTTCTAATTCAAAATCAATTCTATCAGCCAAATCTTTATTGATTTCGCCGTATATGCGCTTAGCTCCTTCATTAGTTAAGTGTCTTAAATATTCATTTTCAACATCATCATTTGTAGATTTAAAATCTTCAGGGATTTCAAATTTTGGTAATAAAACTTCTCTATGTAAATCAAAGTTTTCAATCTTTTCAACTAACTGGGTTATGTTAGAAATTGATTCAGGAATATCCTGAAAAAGCTGAACCATGTCACTTGGTGATTTGAAATAATATTCTTGATTTTTTAAACCATATCTAAAATTTCTTCCCTTTCCAATTGGAGTTGATTGTTTTTCGCCATCCTTAACACATAATAGAATGTCATGTGCATTTGCATCTTCTTTATTTATATAATGTGTGTTATTTGTAGCTATTAATTTAACATCATAAGTTTTACTAAATTTTAGTAGTTGGTTATTTAGCACTTCATCTTCTTCTTCACCGTGTCTAATTAACTCTAGATAAAAATCATCATTGAATTTACTCTTCCACCACTCAAGCGCTTCAATAGCTTGATTTTCACCAACATTTAATATTTTATTAGAAATCTCTCCATATTTATTTCCCGAAAGAACAATTAAACCTTCTGAGTATTTTAAAACTATTTCTCTGTCAACTCTTGGCACATAATAAAATCCTTCAGTATAACCAATTGAGCACATTTTGATAAGGTTTTGATAACCAATTTTATTTTTAGCTAAAAACACTATTTGATATCCATCATCTCTACTGCTCTTATCTATATGATTTTCACACACATTTAACTCACATCCGATAATTGGTTTAATTTTCTTTCCTTCTTCATTATTTTCATTAAAATTCTTAACTGCACGATAAAAATGAAAACAGCCCATCATGTTGGCTTTGTCAGTCAAAGCAACTGCACTCATTCCCATTTCAGATGTTTTTTTAACTAGGTCAGCAATTTTTGAAGTAGATTGAAGAACTGAAAATTGAGAATTATTATGAAGATGAACAAAATGGTTTTCTAAACCTGTGGTTTTGTCAGACTTGTTTATTATTTCTGTAACAACTTCCTCTTTAGTTTCTTTCTTGATTTTTTCGGATTCTTCCTTTAGATTAAGATGTTTTATTCCAAAAAGTCCAACCTTATCTTTTGTATCTGAATTTAATTTGTTGAAAATTTCATTAAAATCCTCAAAATCATTAACATTAAAATTGTTAATTCTAATTAATTCAAAAAAAGCTCTTGAGGTTGCTTCAACATCAGCGGATGCATTGTGAGCCTGTTGAAAATCATCGTTAAATAAATACTTATATAGTTCAATCAGAGTTGGAAATTTGAATTTACCTCTTCCACCTTGTATTTGACATAGATTTGCAGTTTTTTCAGTACATGTGTCTAGAATGTTTTTTTCGTTTAAAGAATTGACAATATTCAAACGAAAAAACTCAGCCCCAACTATATTAATATCAAATTTTAAATTATGACCTACAATATATTTTACTTTAGATAAGTCAGAATTAAATTTTTCAAGGACATCGTTTAAATTTTCACCTATTTTATTCGCTAAAACTGTTGATATCCCATGTACTTTTTCAGATTCGAAAGGAATGTCAAATCCATCAGGTTTAATAATTGAACTTTGATGTGATATTAATTTTCCGTTATTATCATGTAATTGCCAAGCTAATTGAACACACCTTGGCCAGTTTTCAGAATCAGAGATTGGAGCATTCCATTTTTTTGGTAAACCAGTTGTTTCAGTATCGAAAATTAAATACATAAGGAACTCATAAAATTACAGATCTTTTTTCTGAATTCAATATCTAAAAAAAAAATAATTTTACTTGGTTATTTAATAAATTCATTTATTTTTGCTGTCCATTAATAAAGGTGGTTTAGGACCTCAAAAATTAATAATATGGCAGTAAGAATAAGACTACAAAGACACGGTAAAAAAGGCAAACCATTCTACTGGATTGTTGCAGCCGATTCAAGATCAAAAAGAGATGGTAAATTTCTAGAAAAACTAGGAACTTTCGATCCAAATTTTAACCCTCCACTAGTTTCATTAAATGTTGACTCAACTGTTAAATGGATTCAAAATGGAGCTCAACCTTCTGATACAGCTAGAAATATCATATCCAAAGAAGGTGCACTTTTAAAAAATCATTTATTAAATGGTGTTAAAAAAGGTGCATTAACTGAAGATGAAGCTGATAAAAAATTTAATGATTGGATTAATGAAAGAGATAAAAATATCGAGAAGAAATTATCTGCACTAGAAAAAGAAGCTGCAGATAAAAGAAAAAAAGCTCTTGAACTTGAAAAAGAAGCAAGTGAAAAAAGAAAACTAGCTGCTGAAGAAGCTGCATTAGCTGAAGAGGCACCTGCTGCTGAAGAAGCTCCTGCTGAAGAGGCACCTGCTGCTGAAGAAGCACCTGCTGAAGAAGCTCCTGCTGAAGAGGCACCTGCTGAAGAAGAGGAAAAGCAGCAGTAAATAACTACCTTTACTTTTAGTGGAAAATCAAGATTGTGTTTATCTTGGAAAAATCTTAAAACCTTTCAGTTACAAAGGAGAGTTAAAGATCTATATTGAAGATTTGTATATAGATCAAATTAAGGAATTAGATTCCTTTTTGTTAAAGATTCAAGGTTCTTATATTCCTTTTACAATTAAAGCAATAACAAAAAATAAATCAAATATTTTTAGAATCAGTCTTGATGGAATTGATTCAGAAGATTTAGCAAAAAAAATAGCAGGTGTTGAAATCTACACCGAAAACAATTTGATAAAAAGTGAAGTTTTAGAGAAAAATAACAATTATATTTTTGTCGATTATGTAATCTATAATAATAATTCAATTATTGGAAAGATTATTGATATTATAGAAAATAAAAATCAGGATTTATTTGAGGTAATCGTTAATGAAAAAAGAATTTTAATACCAATAGTTGATGAATTTGTAGTAAATATTGACAACGATAATAAAAAGATAATTATGAATCTACCTGAGGGTTTAACTGATTTATAGACTATTATGGAAACAAGAATAAATAAATATTTAAGTCAGGTTGGTTATTGTTCTAGGAGAGAAGCTGATAAGCTTATTGATCAAGGTAGAGTTACAGTTAACAATAGTGTTGTTGAACATGGTTATAAAATAACTCAAGGAGATATTATCAAAGTAGATAGTGAAAAAATTAATAATAACATTAAAAGTAGAACCTATCTGATTTTTAATAAACCAAGAGGAATTGTTTGCACTACAGATACTGAAAAAGAAGATCAAAATATTATTGATTACATCAATTATAAAAAAAGAATTTTTCCGATTGGCAGATTGGATAAAATGAGTGAAGGGTTGATTTTTTTAACTGATGACGGTGAAATTGTAAATAAAATACTAAGATCAAGATATATGCACGAAAAAGAATATTTAGTCACTGTCAATAAAAAAATAACTTCAGATTTTATTGAAAAAATGGCTAATGGAATTCCAATATTGAACACAATAACAAAAAAATGTATTGTAAAATTTGTAAGTGATTATCAATTCAAAATAATTTTAACTCAAGGTTTAAATAGACAAATAAGAAGAATGTGTGATTTTCTTAACTATAAAGTAAAAAAACTCGAGAGAATTAGAATTATGAATATAAAGTTAGATGTACCTAGAGGAAAATGGAGGAAGTTTTCAAATAATGAAATAAATGAACTTAAAAAGTTAATCTCATAATGATACGTATTTTATCAACATTAATTTTAACGCTTTATACTTCAATATGTTTTAGTCAGAACATTAAAACTATTGATACAATCAATCTTGATGAGGTTGCGGTCAAAATCTTAAGAGAACCCAATAAAAAAAACTTATCAGTTTTTTCAATAAACTCAATAAGCACAGAAGAAATTCAAAGGTATGCCTCGCAAATAAATTTAAGTGAATATTTAAATCTGATTCCAAGTATTTTTATAATGAATAACAACAATTTTGCTCAAGATGAAAGAATATCAATTAGAGGTTTTGGAAGTAGAGCAAACTTTGGAGTTAGAGGAATTAAAATTTTTGTAGATGATATTCCTGAAACCTTTGTAGATGGTCAATCTCAAATTGACAATATAAACTTTGAAATTATTGATAACATTGAAGTTTTGAGAGGAGTCAATTCTTCACTTTATGGAAGTTCATCTGGAGGTGTAATTTCAATTAGAACAATCGAAGATTTTAATGACAAATTAGTTAAAGCAAATTTATCATTAGGATCATTTAATACATCAAAATTTTATTTTACGTATGGTGTGAATAAAAATGATAATAAATTAATATTACACTTAAATCAGACTAAATCTGATGGTTACAGGGACAATAGTGAATTTAAAAATTTGAACTTCAATTTAAAGTATATTAAAAACTTAAAAAAGGGACAGTTAAAAATTATTGCAAACTACTTAAACAGTCCATATGCTAATGACCCTGGAGGATTAAAATTAGATGAGGTCAATGAAAATAGAAGATCAGCTCGAGATAGAAATTTACAATATGATTCTGGAGAAAAAGTTGAACAATTTAAAATTGGAATTCATTTAAAACAAAAATTAAAAGAAAATTTAGCATTACAAAACCATATTTTTTTAAATAAGCGATTTTTTGAAGGAAAGTTACCATACTCAAATGGTGGAATAATTGACTTAACAAAAAATTACTGGGGGTATAATCTAAATATTTTTAGATACGGCTTATTGAATCATAATTTTGGTTTAGAATTTAATAATCAAAGAGATTTAAGAAAACGAAATATTAACAATAATGGAATTTCCGGAGATTTAGTTATGAATCAGAATGAAAATTATAAGAACTTCTCCATTTATTATTCAAATTCTTTTAATCTTGGAAAATTTACATTTAATAATAGTATTAGATATGATGACAATAATATTGGTTTCTTAGATAATTTAAATAAAAACCAGGGAGATATTTCATTAAGCACATTCAGCCCAGCATCTAATATTAATTATGAATTTAATAACTCAAATGAACTTTTTATCAATTATTCTAGTGGTTTTGAAACACCTACTTTGAATGAACTTTCTTCAACTGTAGGCAATTCTGGATTTAATGGCGATTTAAAAACTTCAAAATTCAACAATCATGAAATTGGTTTTTCAAATTTAAAATCAAATAATAAAATTAAATATAGAATTACTTATTTCTATTCAATATCTAGTAATGAAATTTCACCTTATGAACTAGAAAATTATCCAGGTCAAAAATTTTATAGAAACGCTGGTAAAACAGTTAGAAAAGGTCTCGAATCTGAATTTAAAATAGGAATAAGTAAAAAATTATCTTTTGATTATATTTCATCAATAGGTTCATATAAGTTTTTAGATTTTACTATTGGTTCAAATAGTTTGAATAATAATAGAATGCCTGGAATACCGAATTCCACACACTACTTTAACTTAGATTTTAAATTAAATAATAAATTAAATTTATTATTAAACTGTAAATTAACTGGTGATATGTATGCAGATAATTTTAATAATAGTAAAATAGAAAATTATTCAATTTTTAATCTGAAATTCTTAAGTCAAATAAGCTTGTCTAAAACCAAATTTGATGCATTTGTTAGTTTTAACAACATATTCAATGAGAAGTATTTTGATAATATTAGAATAAATGCTTTTGGATCTAGGTATTATGAACCGGCACCTGGATTTAATATTATGTTTGGTGTAAGAAAATGAAAAAAAATGTTGTAATAGTAGGTGCAGGCGTGAATGGATTAGTAGCTGCTAATTATCTAAAAAAGCATGATTTTAATGTAACAGTTCTTGAAAAAAAGAATTATGTAGGGGGCGCATGTGTTAAAGATTCAACAATAATCAATGGAAAAAAAATTGATTTTGCACAAGGAGCAACAGTATTGGGAATGATGCCAAATTTCATTTATAAAGAAACTGGACTATCTAAAAAAATAAAAACTTTTTGTCCGGAAAACCCTAAGCTTGTTTATTTTGAAAATGATAATACTCCAACAAGAATTTTCAGAGATATTACATTGTTAGAAAAAGAACTTAAAGATAAGTGGAACGAAAAAGGTGATGTAAAAGCTTTTAGAAATGATGAAAATAAGGTAATTGAATTTATTCAAAAAATTTACAAAGAGGGAACCCCTCCAAATCTTGATCAAGCAGTTAACGAAATTGGGAAAGACTTAACTAAACTTTGGATCAAAGGTTCAGCTAAAGAACTATTAGATCACTATTTTACAAGTGAAAAAACAAAAGTATATATGGGGATGACAGTAATTGAAAGTAGTCCAAGTTCATACAATGAAAAAGGCACTTCTTTTACAATTCCATTAATGGATTCTGGATCCGTTTTTGGAGGTTATTGGGGATTTGTTAAACAAGGAATATGGAAGATTTCTGATGAGCTTTTAGAGCTAAATAATGAACTTGGTATTGAAACAATTCTAAATTCAGAAATTAATGATATAGATACTAACAAAGGAAGAATATCTTATACTAAGAACAATCTTGATTCCAAGATATATTATGATTATCTACTTTTTTGTACTGATCCTCTTACACCTACAAAAATTCTTAATGATAATAGCTCACATATAGAGAAAAAAAATTATTTAGGAAGCAGCGGTAAGTTAACAATGTTTTTTAAAAAACCTGTAGAATGGAAAAAAGAGAAAGCTCTTGAAACCTCTTTTAGATTTGTTTTTTCACAAGATACTCTTGATGGCTTGAACGATTCAGGACAAATGGCATTAAACTCTCAGAATAATTATACACCTGGCTATATCCAAATTTATCCCGACGGTGCAGCACAAAGAAAATTAAATAATTCTGAAAATTTTGACAAAATAATATGTTTCACAAAAAATTTCTCTTTTAATAAAAACTCTAATGATCTAATTTATGCTGAACAAAATATTATTGAAAAAATTTCTAAGCTTATTAGTAATCCAGAAGATTTAGTTGGAACAAAATTTCTCACACCCAAAGATTTGAATAAAACTTTCTTTTTTCCTGAGGGAAATATTGATCATATTGCTATGGATGGTTCACAAAATTTTGATAAAAGAACTTTTTCCTCAAACCCCAATACTAACTTTTATAATTATAGCAATTATGAAAATATTTATTACGGTGGTGCCGGTATATTTCCATGTGGAAGTGTAGCTGGAACATCTGGCTTTATGTCATCAAAACAAATAATCAAGGATAGTAATAAATAGTCAATTATTTATTACTTTTCATATAGATGAAAAGACATTATTGGATAAATATTTTTTGTTTAATCTTACTTGTTAATCTATTAAATTCTTGTGACGATAAATTAGAAAAAATATTAGACTCTAAAGATTTACAAATAAGACAAATAATTGATAATCTAGATAAGCATAATTTACAAATTATTTATAGTGAAATTATAAGAAATGGAGATGATAAAGTTTCGTTTAAGGACTATTTTTTTAATGTAGACGACGATTTATATTATTACCCAGCCAGTACTGTAAAATTACATGTTTCTGCTTTAACACTTCAAAAACTTACTGAGTTAAATGATAGTGGAATAAATATTAATCTTGATTCAGAAATTGAGATTATTAGTGATAACAATACCTTACACAATCAAATCACATTTAGAGAATTGATTAAAAAAATATTTATTATCAGTGATAATGAAGCTTATAATATTCTTTTTGATTTTTTAGGTAAGGATTACATTTCAAGAGAACTTAATAAAAAAGGTTTTTTCAATACACATATTACACATAACTTTTCCACTAAAGAATACAATGAAAATATATTTTATGTTTTTTACAATGATGGAAAAGAAATTTACAGAACAAAATCTGGTTCAGCCAATTTAAGCGTTGTCAGAAGTAAGTTAAAAGAAGAAAAAACTGGTAAAGGATATTACTTTAAAGGAGAAATAATTAATTCAAAATTTGACTTTTCTAATAAAAATTTTATTTCATTAAAAGATTTACATTCTACTACCAAGCAAATAATATTTAGAGACAACTATAAACCAAATAAGAAATTTAACTTAAGTAACTCATACTATAATTTCTTGATTGAATGTATGGGACAAAACACATTAAGTGATAGTAATTATTATGAACCAAAATTTTGGGATAGTTATGTTAAGTTTTTCATGTTTGGTGATTCAAAAAAACTTATTCCTAAGGATATTAAAATCTATAATAAAGTTGGATTAGCATATGGTCATCTAACTGAAACTGCATATATTACCAATAAGAATAAAAAAATAGAGTTTCTATTATCAGCAACTTTAAAAGTTAATGAAAATGAAATTTATAATGACGGGATATATGAATATGATTCCATTGGGATTCCCTTTTTATCTAAACTTGGAAAGCTAATTTATCATACATATGAAAATTAAATCTTTTGAAATTTTTTATAATAAAATCGAACTTAAAAGAACCTTTACTACATCATTAGGTTCGATGCCCTATTCGAAAAATATTTTTGTAAAAGTAATTTTAGAAAGTGGGACATATGGATGGGGTGAATCTGCACCACACAATAAAATTAATGGTGAACTTATTGAAAGTTGTTTGTCTATTGCTCCTGTTCTTACATCAAGTTTAATTGGAAAAAATATTTTTGATCATGATGAAATTTATGAAACACTTGAAAGATGTATTTACAGAAACAGCAGTATTAAGGCTGCTATCGATATAGCTTGTTATGATGCTGCATCAAAAGAAAAAAATCTGCCATTATACAAATATCTTGGAGGTGAGGTAAACAAAAAATTATACACTGATTATACAGTAAGCCTAGATAGTAAAGAAAAAATGGCCGAAGAGGCGAAATCAATTATGGATATGGGCCTAAAAATAATTAAAGTAAAACTTGGAAGAAATGGTAAAGATGATGTTAAAAGGATTCATGCAATTAGAAGTGTTATAGGTGATACAATAAAATTAAGACTTGATGCTAATCAAGGTTGGGAAATTGATGAAGCAATTCAAACACTAAAAAGTCTGGAGAAATATAAAATTGAATATTGTGAAGCACCCATTGATAGAGAACTTTCATATAGATTAAACGAAGTAAAAAGTGCAAGTCCAATTAAAATTATGGCAGATGAATCATTATTTAATAGCAATGATGCACAAATGTTAGTTGATGGCAATCACTGCGATATGTTTAATATTAAATTAGGAAAGAGTGGTGGAATTAGAGAGGCTTTAAATATAATTTCAATTGCTGAAAAAAATAATATTGAAATGCAAATAGGAGGTTTTTTAGAATCAAAAATTGTTTTCACAGCTAATTGTCATTTGGCTTATCAATCTGATTTAATTAAAAATCTAGATTGTGACAGTCCTTTGTTTCATAAACAAGATCCAGTTATTGGTGGGTTAGAATATTGTAAAGACTGGGAAATGAAAATACACGGTAAACCTGGTCTAAATATAGAACTTGACAATAATTTTTTAAATAGTTGCCATAAAATAAAATGTTAAAGTTTTTTTTAAAAAAAAACTCTTTAATTAATTTTGACTATGGAAATAAGCTTGCCCAAAACAAATCTTCAAAATGAGCTTTTAAAAGTAAAAAAAAGAAGTTCAATTAGTAAAAATCAACAACTTTTTAATTTAGAATATGATATCTCGAAATTGAATAGCGATAACCTATTCCATGTTGATCAGATTAGAAAAATATGCATTGATTACAGACTAAGATTTTTAGATGTAAAACTTTTTAAAGGTAAGATTCCTAACGAGGCTTTTAAGAAGCTCGATGAGTTTAAAAATAATCATCCAAATTTAAATTTTGAATTAAGGATAATGGCTCCTTCGAAATTATTTGAACTAGAAAATTATGATGATCCACTTTTATTTGCTAGTCTTGGTGATGGGTATTACTATTTAATTCACAAATGGGGTAATGACTTGAGTTTTTTTAGAAAAATATCAGTTTGGCCATTTAAAAATCTAGTTAATATTTTAATTTTTATTTCAATTATTTCTCTATTAATTACAGCTATGGTTCCTGGCAATATATTTTATTATGAGAATAATCCTGGTGCTGAATTTTTTATCACATTTCTTTTTATTCTGAAATCAGTAATTGCCATTTTTATATATTATGGTTTTTCTTTAGGTAAAAACTTTAATGAATTTATTTGGAACAGAAAATACTTTAATTGATTTTAAATAAAGTTAAAACTGGGTGATGATCTGAAGCCCACAACTTTTTTTCAGTTTTTAAATGAATATGTCTAGATGACTTTAAAATTAAATTTTTAAAGAAAATATAATCTATTCTTCTTGGTTCAACAGCTTCTAATTTAAATCCAGTATATGTTCCATAATGCTTATTGTCTATTTTAATATTTTTATTTGAATCGATAAATTCTGTTTGCAATAATTTAATTGTTTCGCTAAAACTATCTAAATTAAAATCTCCAGTTAAGATGACTGGATATTCATTGACATTCAATTCTTTTATTTTTTTAATTAATAAGACTGCTGAATTTTTTCTAGCTAAGTCCCCTACATGATCAAAATGTGTATTAAATACAAATATTTTTCTTTTTAACTTTCTTTCTTCAAATAGACCATAAGTACAAATACGCTCCATTGATGCATCCCATCCAACTGATATAGAATTAGGTGTTTCTGAAAGCCAAAAAGTATCTCCTTTTAGAAAAGAAAATTTATTACTATCAAAAAAAATTGGAGAATATTCTCCTTTTTGCTTACCGTCATCTCTTCCTACACCAACATAATCATAGTCAATCAAATTAGATAATAAGAATTCTAATTGAGAATGAGTTACTTCTTGCAATCCAGCAAAATCAGGATTTTCTTCATTAATAAAATTAGCAATAGTTTGTTTTCTATTTTCCCAATGATTAACTCCATCATTAGGATTATTGTATCTAATATTATAAGACAAGACCTTTAAATCATTATTAATAAGAAAAATTGACAATAAAAATATCCATCTAATCACTATCAATAAATATAAATAAAAAAGGAGATGCTTAATAACACCTCCTTTTGAGTACTCGGGGCGGGACTTGAACCCGCACGAACATTACTGCTCATTGGATTTTAAGTCCAACGTGTCTACCAATTCCACCACCCGAGCATTGTCCTGAGCGAAAGACGGGATTTGAACCCGCGACCCTCACCTTGGCAAGGTGATGCTCTACCCCTGAGCTACTTTCGCAAAAATGGTATGCAAATGTAAAAAG
>Ga0208127_1000898_pt1 | contig 15207 bp, 26 predicted proteins | sample ETNtaG_6_FD_185751 | JGI IMG/M metagenome (GOLD analysis project Ga0208127, IMG submission 185751) | Marine microbial and viral communities from oxygen minimum zone, Eastern Pacific Ocean - ETNP201306SV45 (SPAdes) (version 2) | ecosystem: Environmental > Aquatic > Marine > Oceanic ...
AGAGCTAACTTGATTGAAGCTGTTGCTGAATACGATGATGCTTTACTTGAAAAGTTTTTTGATGATCCTGATTCAATTACTGAAGACGAAGTTCATGAAGCTTTGAGAAAAGCTACCCAGGATATGAGTATTATTCCAATGATATGCGGATCAGCCTTTAAAAATAAAGGTGTACAGTTTTTATTGGACGCCGTTTGCAGATATTTACCGTCTCCAACTGATAAGGAAGCTATTGTTGGGACTGATCCTAAAACAGATAACGAGATTTCAAGAAAACCATCAGTCAACGAACCTTTCTCAGCTTTGGCATTTAAAATTGCAACTGATCCTTACGTTGGAAGATTGGCATTTTTTAGAGTTTATTCTGGTAAACTTGACGCAGGATCTTACGTTTTAAACAATAGATCAGGAAATAAAGAGCGTATTTCAAGAATTTTCCAAATGCATGCCGATAAACAAAATTCAATTCCTTTGATTGAGGCCGGTGATATTGGTGCGGCTGTTGGATTTAAAGATATAAAAACTGGAGATACTTTATCTGCAGAAAAAAGTCCTATTGTTTTAGAAAGTATGGTTTTTCCAGATCCTGTAATTGGTATTGCTGTTGAGCCAAAAACAAAGGCTGATGTTGATAAGTTAGGAATGGCACTTGGTAAACTTGCTGAAGAAGATCCGACTTTCCAGGTCAAAACAGATGAAGCTTCAGGTCAAACAATCATTTCAGGAATGGGTGAATTACATCTTGATATTCTTGTTGATAGACTTAAAAGAGAATTTAAGGTTGAAGTAAATCAAGGACAACCTCAAGTTGAATACAAAGAAGCAATCACTGCTTCTGCAGATCACAGAGAAGTTTATAAGAAACAATCTGGTGGTAGAGGAAAGTTTGCTGATATTGTGTTTACAATTGAACCAGCTGAAGAAGGTAAAACAGGTTTAGAATTTGTTAATCTTATTAAAGGAGGTAATATTCCTCGTGAATTTATACCGTCTGTTGAAAAAGGATTTAAAGAAGCTATGAAAAATGGTCCATTAGCAGGTTTTGAGATGGATGCTATGAAAGTAACCCTTAAAGATGGTTCATTTCATGCGGTCGATTCAGATTCACTTTCATTCGAACTAGCTGCTAAATTAGGATTTAAAAGCTCTGCAAAAATGGCTAAATCAGTTATTATGGAGCCAATAATGAAACTTGAAGTTCTTACACCTGAAGAAAATATGGGTGATGTGGTTGGAGATTTAAATAGAAGAAGAGGTCAAGTTAATAGTATGGACGATAGAGCTGGCTCTAAAGTTGTAAAAGCTCAAGTTCCACTTTCTGAAATGTTTGGATATGTTACTGCTCTTAGAACTTTAAGTTCTGGACGTGCTACATCTACTATGGAGTTTGATCATTACGCTGCTACTCCCCAAAATGTTTCGGAGCAAGTTATAAAATCAATTAAAGGAGAAACCGAATAATACCAATATAATGAGTCAAAAAATTAGAATAAAATTAAAATCATACGACTTCAATTTGGTTGATAAGTCCGCTGAGAAAATCGTAAAGACTGTTAAAACTACCGGGGCAATAGTAACTGGACCAATTCCATTACCAACACACAAGAAAATTTTTACTGTGTTAAGATCGCCTCACGTTAATAAGAAATCAAGAGAACAATTTCAATTATCATCATACAAAAGATTATTGGATATATACAGTTCGTCATCTAAAACTATAGACGCTTTAATGAAATTGGAACTTCCAAGTGGAGTTGAAGTTGAGATTAAAGTATAATTTAAATATTTAAAGAAATGTCCGGGTTGATAGGAAAAAAAATAGGAATGACAAGCATATTTGATGAAAAAGGAAGAAATATTCCTTGTACTGTCATTGAAGCTGGTCCTTGTGTCGTTACTCAAATTAAAACTGATGAGGTTGATGGTTACAATGCCGTTCAATTAGGTTATAATGACAAAAACGAAAAACACTCAAACAAAGCTGAAGCTGGTCATTTTTCAAAATCGAAGTCTACAGCAAAATACAAATTAGTTGAATTTCAAAATTTTGATCAAGAATTAAATCTTGGAGATTCTGTTTCTGTTGATCATTTTGTTGAGGGAGAGTTTGTTGATGTTTCAGGTAACTCAAAAGGTAAAGGTTTTCAAGGGGTTGTTAAAAGACACGGGTTTGCTGGTGTTGGACAAGCAACTCACGGTCAACACAACAGACTTAGAGCTCCTGGATCTATTGGTGCTGCCTCTTATCCAGCAAGAGTTTTCAAGGGTATGAGAATGGCAGGTAGAATGGGTAATGAAAAAGTTACGGTACAAAATTTAAGAGTTTTAAAAGTTGTTTCTGAAAAGAATTTAATTCTATTGAAAGGATGTGTTCCAGGACATAAAAACTCTTATGTAATAATTAGAAAATAATGAAAGTATCTGTTTTAAATATAAAGGGAAAAGAAACTGGAAGATCTGTTGAACTTTCAAAGTCTATTTTTGAAGTAAAACCTAATGACCATGCTGTTTATTTAGATGTTAAAAGATACTTGGCTAACAATCGTCAAGGAACAAACAAAACTAAAGAAAGAGCTGAAATCGCTGGTAGTACAAGAAAGATTAAAAAACAAAAAGGAACAGGTACTGCTAGAGCTGGTAGTATTAAAAATCCTCTTTTTAGAGGAGGGGGTACTATTTTTGGCCCAAGAGTTAGATCTTACTCTCAAAAACTAAACAAAAATGTTAAGAAACTTGCAAGAAAGTCAGCTTTAAGTATAAAGATGAAAGAAAAAGCAATTTCTGTTGTTGAGGACTTTGATTTTGATACTCCAAAAACTAAATCATTTACTGATGTTGTAAACGCATTAGGATTGTCAGATAAAAAAGCTCTTTTTGTTTTAGGTAGTGTTAATAAAAACATTTACTTATCGTCTAGAAATTTAAAAAGAAGTAGTGTTGTCACTAATTCAGAAATAAGTACATATAATATAATGAACGCCCAACATTTGGTTTTGTTGGAAAGTTCGTTAGAGCAAATTGAATCAAATTTAAGTTAATATGAATATTTTACTTAAGCCCGTAATTACAGAAAAAGCTACTGCTGATAGTGAGTTAAAAAATAGATTCACTTTTTTGGTAGATACTAATGCTAATAAAGTTCAAATTAAAAAAGCAGTGGAAGACACTTATGGTGTTTCAGTTGACAAGGTTAGAACCATGAGATACGGTGCTGAAAGAAGAACAAGATATACGAAAACTGGAATTCAAAGAGGAAAATCTGTAACTACAAAAAAAGCGGTAGTTCAGATTTCTGAAGGGGATACAATTGATTTTTATAGTAAACTTTAAAATAATAAGATAATGTCAGTTAAAGCGTTAAAGCCGATTACACCAGGACAAAGAGGAAGAGTTGTCAATGGATTTGATTCCATCACAACCAATAAGCCTGAAAAAAGCTTACTTGCTCCAAAAAAACGATCAGGTGGTAGAAATAGTCAAGGTAAAATGACTATGAAATATATCGGAGGTGGACATAAAAAAAGATATAGAATAATCGATTTCAAAAGAGATCGTCATGATGATACTGCTGAGGTTCTTTCTATTGAATATGACCCTAACAGATCATCATTTATTGCTTTAACTAAGTTTGATGACAATGAAAAAAGATACATTATAGCCCTTAAGGGTCTGAAAGTTGGTGATAAGATTGTTTCTGGTTCAAAAAAATCGCCAGACATTGGAAATTGTATGCCTCTTTCTGATATTCCATTAGGTTCTATAATTTCTTGTATTGAAATGCGTCCTGGAAAAGGAGCTTCTATTGCTAGAAGTGCTGGATCTTTTGCTCAATTGATGGCAAAAGATGGAAAATTCGTTACTGTAAAGCTTCCCTCTGGTGAAACTAGACTTATTTTGTCTACATGTTTTGCTACCGTTGGATCTGTATCAAATTCAGATCACCAGTTAACTGTATTTGGGAAAGCTGGATCTAAAAGATGGTTAGGTAGAAGACCAAGAACTCGTCCAGTAGCTATGAATCCTGTTGATCATCCAATGGGTGGTGGAGAAGGTAGAGCTTCTGGTGGACATCCAAGATCTAAAAATGGTATTCCAGCTAAAGGTTTCAGAACTAGAGATAAGAAAAAAGCAAGTAATAAATATATAATTGAAAGAAAAAAGAAATAAATGGGACGTTCACTAAAGAAAGGACCTTATGTCCATTATAGTTTGATTAAAAAAGTTCAGAATAATCTGGATTCTAATAAAAAAACTGTTGTTAAAACATGGTCAAGGGCTTCTATGATAATACCTGATTTTGTAGGTCAAACAATTGCTGTTCATAATGGAAGACAATTTGTTCCGGTTTATATTACAGAAAATATGGTGGGTCATAAGCTTGGAGAATTTTCTCCCACTCGTTCGTTCAGAGGTCATGCTGGAGCTAAAAACAAAGGAAAGAAATAATTTAATTTGCAATGGGACTAAGAAAAAGACAAACTGCGGAAAAAATTAAGGAAGCAAAAAAGGATGTTGCATTTGCTAAACTTAATAACTGTCCAACTTCACCAAGAAAAATGAGATTGGTTGCTGACACAGTCAGAGGAAAAAAAGTTGATACAGCTTTAACAATTTTAAAGTTTAGTCAAAAAGAAGCATCTAATAAATTAGAAAAGCTACTAATGTCAGCTATTTCTAATTGGCAAGCAAAAAATGAAGATGCTGATGTCGAGCAAGCAAATTTATTTGTAAAAGAAATTAGGGTTGACAGTGCCGGTATGTTAAAAAGACTTAGACCTGCTCCTCAAGGACGAGCTCATCGAATTAGAAAACGTTCTAATCACGTTACGTTAATACTTGGTTCACAAAATTCAATAGATAGTTAATATGGGACAAAAAACAAATCCAATAGGTAATAGATTAGGTATAATTAGAGGTTGGGAATCTAATTGGTACGGTGGAAACGATTATGGTGATAAACTTGCTGAAGATCAAAAATTAAGAAATTATGTTTTTGCTAGACTATCTAAAGCCAGTGTTTCAAGAGTTATTATTGAAAGAACTCTTAAACTAGTAACTCTAACTATCACAACTGCTAGACCAGGAATTATAATTGGAAAAGCTGGTCAGGAAGTTGACAAACTTAAAGAAGAACTTAAAAAGATTTCTGGTAAAGAAGTCCAACTTAACATAATTGAGATTAAGCGTCCAGAACTTGAAGCTCAACTTGTAGCAACAAGCATTGCTCGACAAATTGAAAGTAGAATTTCATATAGAAGAGCAATTAAAATGGCAATCGCTGCCTCAATAAGAATGAATGCAGAGGGAATTAAAATTCAAATTTCTGGAAGATTAAATGGTGCTGAAATGGCAAGATCTGAATCATACAAAGAAGGTAGAATCCCTTTATCAACCTTTAGAGCTGACATAGACTATGCTCAAGTTGAAGCACAAACAACATATGGAAAACTTGGTATTAAAGTTTGGATAATGAAGGGCGAAGTATATGGTAAAAGAGAATTATCTCCTTTAGTAGGTTTAAGTTTAAAATCTGCTAAATCTAAAGGAGGTAGTAAGTCCAGAAAACAAAGAAGAAGATAATTTAATTAGAATATAATGTTATCACCGAAAAGAACAAAATTTAGAAAAATGCAGAAAGGCCGAATGAAGGGTCTTTCACAAAGAGGACATGTCCTTTCAAACGGAATGTTTGGGATAAAATCTCTTGATGCATGTTTTATTACTTCAAGACAAATTGAAGCTGCACGTATTGCCGCAACAAGATTCATGAAGCGTGAGGGTCAATTGTGGATAAAAATATTTCCAGATAAACCAATTACTAAAAAGCCACTTGAAGTTAGGATGGGTAAAGGTAAAGGTGCTCCAGAATATTTTGTTGCTGTTGTTAAGCCAGGTAGAATAATGTTTGAAGTTGCTGGAGTTCCAATTGAAGTTGCTAAAGAAGCTCTTAGGCTAGCTGCTCAAAAACTTCCAGTTAAAACTAAATTTATAATTGCTAGAGATTATCAAGCATAAACTTAGAAAATGAAACAAAAAGAAGTAAAAGAATTATCGATTGACGAATTAAATGAAAAGTTACTTTCCTTTCAAAAAGAACTTTCTGATCTGAAAATGACACACGCTATTTCTCCAATCGAAAATCCAATGCAAATAAAAAATTTAAGACGAACTATTGCTCGAATTAATACTGAATTAACCGTAAGGTCAGTTCAATAAAAAATTTAAAAATGGAAACAAGAAATTTAAGAAAAGAAAGAATTGGAATAGTTACCAGCAACAAAATGGAGAAATCTATTGTCGTTTCTGAGGTTAACAAAGTAAAACATCCAATGTATGGTAAGTTCGTTTTAAAAACTAAGAAATATATTGCACACGATGATAAAAACGAGTGTAATATAGGAGATACTGTAAAAATAATGGAAACAAGACCTCTAAGTAAATCAAAATGTTGGAGACTTGTACAAATTTTAGAAAGAGCTAAATAATGGTACAACAAGAATCAAGACTTACTGTTGCTGATAACACTGGAGCTAAAGAAGTTCTAACTATTAGAGTTTTAGGTGGTACAAAAAGAAGATATGCATCTGTTGGTGACAAAATAGTTATAACTGTAAAAAATTCTACCCCAAATGGAACAGTTAAAAAAGGACAAGTTTCGACTGCAGTTGTAGTTAGAACTAAAAAGGAAGTTAGAAGAAAAGATGGATCATATATCAGATTTGATGATAATGCTTGTGTATTATTGGATGCAGCTGGTGAGATGAGAGGGACTCGTGTTTTTGGTCCTGTTGCTAGAGAATTGAGAGATAAAAAATTTATGAAAATAGTTTCATTAGCACCTGAAGTTTTATAATTATGATAAAATTAAAATTAAAGACCGGAGATCAAGTAAGAGTTTTAGCTGGAGACCACAAGGGTTCTGAAGGTAAAATAGTTAAGTTATTAAAATCAAAAAACTTAGCTATCGTTGAAGGAGTTAATATGGTTAAAAAACATAACAAGCCAAGTTCTCAAAATCCAAAAGGAGGTATTACTGAGCAAGAAGCTCCTATTCACATTTCTAATCTGTCTCTACTAACTTCTAAAGGAGAGACTACTAGAATTGGATATAAGACTGTTGACGGTAAAAAGAATAGAATTGCGTTAAAATCGGATGAAATAATTTAATTATGAGCTATCAACCAAGATTAAAAAAAGAATTCAATGAAAGAATTATTTCTTCTTTAAAAGAAGAATATTCTTACAGTAATGTGATGATGGTTCCAAGACTTGAAAAGATTGTTATTAGCAAAGGAGTTGGTGGAGCTGTTGCAGATAAGAAATTGATTGACCATGCAATTGAAGAGTTAACGACTATTTCAGGTCAAAAAGCTATTGCTACATTATCTAAAAAAGATGTTGCTTCTTTTAAGTTAAGAAAAGGAATGCCAATCGGTGCTAAGGTTACATTAAGATCAGAAAGAATGTATGAATTTCTTGACAGATTAATAACAACTGCGTTACCTAGAGTTCGTGATTTCCAGGGAATTAAAGCTTCTGGTTTTGATGGAAGAGGTAATTATAATTTAGGAGTTACTGAACAGATAATATTTCCAGAAATTGATATTGATAAAGTAAATAAAATCTCTGGTATGGATATAACATTTGTAACTAGTGCAAGAACTGATAAAGAAGCAAAATCATTACTAACTGAGTTAGGTTTACCATTTAAAAAGAATTAAATATGGCTAAAGAATCAATGAAGGCCCGTGAGGTCAAAAGAGCAAAAATGTGTGCTAAATATGCTGAAAAAAGAAAAGCATTAAAAAAAGCTGGAGATTATGAGGCTTTACAAAAGCTTCCAAAGAATTCTTCACCTGTAAGAGCACACAATAGGTGTAAACTAACCGGAAGACCTAAAGGATATATGAGACAGTTTGGGATTTCAAGGGTAATGTTTAGAGAAATGGCAAATAAAGGTTTAATCCCAGGTGTTAGAAAAGCTAGCTGGTAAAATTTAATATTAAGATGAATACAGATCCAATCGCAGATTATTTAACAAGAATTAGAAATGCCAACAGTGCTGGTCACAAGGTAGTTTCAATTCCTGCTTCAAATCTTAAAAAAGAAATAACTAAAATATTATTTGATCAAGGATATATTTTAAGTTACAAGTTTGAAGATAATTCGACTCAAGGAAGCATAAAAATTGCACTTAAATACGATTCTTATACTAAAGAACCAGTTATTAAAAAGCTAGAAAGAATTAGTAAACCTGGGTTGAGAAAGTATTCTGATTCAGAAAGCTTACCTAGAGTATTAAATGGTTTAGGAATTGCTATAGTTTCAACATCAAAAGGTCTTATGACTGGTAAAAAAGCAAAACAATCAAACGTAGGAGGAGAAATCCTTTGTTACGTACATTAAATTTAAAAAAATGTCAAGAGTAGGAAATAGTCCAATTACAATTCCAGAAGGTGTTTCAGTAGAGATTCAACCTAATCTTTTCGTTGTTAAAGGGAAATTAGGAGAATTATCACAACAATACGATTTGGTATCAATTGATCAGTCTGATAACGTGATCACAATTAATAGAAAAAACGATTCTAAACCATCTAAAGCAAAACACGGTTTGTATAGAGCATTATTCTTTAATATGATTGAGGGAGTATCAAAGGGTTGGACAAAAGAATTAGAATTAGTTGGAGTTGGATATAGAGCTAGTAATCAAGGACAAAAATTAGAATTAGCACTTGGTTTCTCTCATAATATTGTCTTCCAAATCCCATCTGAAGTCAAAGTTGAAACTGTCTCTGAAAAAGGTAAAAATCCACTTATTAAATTAACATCTCATGACAAACAGTTGGTAGGGTCTATAGCATCAAAAATTAGAAGTTTTAGAAAACCAGAACCATACAAAGGAAAAGGTGTTAAATATGTTGGTGAAGAAATACGTAGAAAAGCAGGGAAGTCTGCATAAAATTTTTTTAAAATGAGTTTATCAAAAATTAAAAAAAGAAATAAAATTAAAAGGAGAATTCGAAACCATGTCTTGGGAAGTGAAAACAGACCAAGACTCTCAGTTTTTAGAAGTAATAAAGAAATTTATGCTCAATTAGTTGATGATGTTAATGGAAAGACTTTAATGTCAGCATCTTCTAGAGATAAAGATATAGCTGATAGTAAAAAAACTAAAACAGAATTATCAAAGTTAGTAGGTATTTCGATTGGTACTAAAGCTGTTAAAGCTGGAATTGAAAAAATAGGATTTGATAGAAATGGATATTTATATCACGGAAGAGTGAAATCATTAGCAGAAGGTGCCAGAGAAGCTGGTCTTAAATTTTAATTTATGAGAAATAATAAAAACGAATTTGTAAAACCTGGTGGATTAGACTTGAAAGACAGGTTAGTTAGTATCCAGAGAGTAACAAAAGTAACTAAAGGAGGAAGAGCATTTGGATTCACAGCAATAGTAGTTGTTGGTGATGAAAACGGTGTTGTTGGTCATGGACTTGGAAAGTCTAAAGAAGTTGCTACAGCTATTGCAAAAGCTGTTGAAGATGCAAAAAAGAATTTAGTTCGAATAGCCTTAAACAATTCTACTCTTCCTCACGAACAAAAAGGTAAACACGGCGGTGCTAAAGTATTTATAAAGCCAGCGTCACAGGGTACTGGAGTTATAGCAGGTGGGGCAGTTAGAGCGGTTTTAGAATCGCTAGGGGTTCAAGATGTATTATCTAAATCTCAGGGATCATCAAATCCACATAATGTAGTAAAGGCAACTTTTGATGCGTTGTTGAGGCTTAGAAATGCTGATACTGTAGCTAAAGAAAGAGGTGTTTCACTAGAAAAAGTTTTTAACGGATAATTATGGCAAAGATTAAAATTAAAAAGACTAGAAGCGAAATAAATAGACCTGGAGATCAGAAAAAGACTCTTATTGCACTTGGTTTAAAAAAAATTGGTCAAGTAGTTGAGCATGAAGATACTCCAAACATACTAGGCATGATAAAAAAAGTTGAACATTTAGTTTCTGTTGAAAAATAAATAATTATGAATTTAAGTAATTTAAAACCAGGAGAAGGATCCATTCATACATCTAAGAAGAGAGTTGGTAGAGGTCAAGGTTCTGGAAAAGGCGGTACTGCCACAAGAGGTCATAAAGGTGCTAAATCTAGATCTGGATATTCGAAAAAATTAGGATTTGAGGGAGGACAAATGCCATTACAAAGAAGAATTCCTAAGTTTGGTTTTAAAAATATTAATAGAGTTGAATATCAACCAGTTAACCTTGAAACTATTCAATCTTTAATTGAAAATAAAAAAGTTAAAGGATCAATAGATGTTCAGACTTTTATTGATAATGGATTAGCCAGTAAAAATGATCTCATTAAGGTATTAGGTAACGGAGAAATTAAATCAGCAATTAAAATAACTGCCCATAAATTTTCTAAAAGTGCAATAGCAAAAATTGAAAAAAACGGTGGAGAAGCAATAACTATATAATTCAATATGTACAGTTTTTTTGAAACATTAAAAAATATTTGGAAAATTACCGAGTTAAGGGATAGAATTTTTATAACTCTATTCTTTTTAGCTATATACAGATTAGGAGCTCAGGTAGTTTTACCAGGAATTGATTCTGTTCAATTAGCTGAACTTTCTGATAGAACTCAAGGTGGTGGATTATTAGGTATTTTAAATGCCTTTACAGGAGGTGCATTTGCTAATGCGTCAGTTTTTGCTTTGGGGATTATGCCATATATTTCTGCATCCATTGTTGTTCAACTTATGGGTATTGCTGTACCATATCTTCAAAAACTCCAAAAAGAGGGAGAAAGTGGTAGAAAAACAATAAATCAAATAACCAGATGGTTAACCATCTTAATATGTGTTGTTCAAGCTCCAGCATATTTATATAGTTTAGGTGCTTTAGGAGTTCCTGAAAGTGCATTTATTATTGGTAAAACACCTGTATTTGTTATATCATCTGTTATTATTTTAGTTACAGGATGTGTTTTTGCAATGTGGCTTGGTGAAAAAATCACAGACAAAGGAATTGGAAATGGTATTTCTTTACTTATTACTGTTGGAATTATAGCCTCTTTGCCTCAAGCTTTTTTTCAAGAGTTTACCTCAAGAGTTACTCAAAGTAACGGAGGATTAATTACAATACTAATTGAACTAGTAATTTGGGTTGTAGTAATAGCATTGTGTGTATTACTTGTAAAAGCTGTTAGACAAGTTCCAGTTCAATATGCTAGAAGAACGGCTTCAGGAGGTTTTGATAAAAATCAAGCAAGTTCAAGACAATATATCCCACTTAGACTTAATGCTTCTGGTGTAATGCCTATAATTTTTGCTCAGGCAATTATGTTTGCGCCAGCATATATCGGTCAATTGTTCGGAAACTCAGGCTTTGGTCAATGGCTTCAAACATCATTTTCTGACATGTTCGGATTATGGTACAATATATTATTTGGATTTTTAATTATAGTCTTTACATATTTTTACACGGCTATTACTGTTCCTACAAACAAAATGTCAGATGATTTGAAAAGAAGTGGTGGATTCGTTCCAGGAATTAGACCCGGAAGTGAGACAGCAGATTTTTTAGATAAGATAATGTCTCTAATAACATTTCCAGGTTCACTGTTTTTAGCTGCGGTCTCTGTCTTACCTGCTATTATAGTTCAAATTATGGGAATGCAACAAGGTTGGGCATTATTTTATGGTGGAACATCACTTTTAATTATGGTTGGTGTAGCAATCGATACTATACAGCAAATAAACGCATATCTATTAAATCGTCACTATGATGGTTTAATGAAAACTGGTAAAAAAAGAAAATTAGCATAAAATGGCAAAACAAGCGGCAATAGAACAAGACGGTACTATAATTGAAGCTCTTTCAAACGCAATGTTTAGAGTTGAGTTAGAAAATGGTCATGTTGTAACTGCTCACATTTCAGGTAAGATGAGAATGCATTATATTAAATTATTACCTGGAGATAAGGTTAAATTAGAAATGAGTCCATACGATTTAACCAAAGCTAGAATAACGTATAGACATTAAAATTATGAAAGTTAGAGCATCAATAAAAAAAAGAAGTCCCGAATGTAAAATTGTTAGAAGAAAGGGAAGACTATATGTAATAAACAAAAAGAATCCTAGATTCAAACAAAGACAAGGATAAATTATGGCAAGAATTTCAGGGGTTGATATACCCAAACAAAAAAGAGGAGTAATAGCTTTAACCTATATTTTTGGAATAGGTAAATCTAGAGCAAAGAAAATTTTAGAATCAGCTAATGTTAGTCAGGACAAAAAAGTTTCTGATTGGAATGATGATGACACAGCTAAAATTAGAGAGGCTGTAGGAAACTTTAAAATTGAAGGTGAGCTAAGATCTGAGAATCAAATCAATATTAAAAGATTAATGGATATTGGTTGTTACAGAGGAATTCGACATAGAACTGGACTTCCGCTAAGAGGTCAAAGAACTAAAAATAATTCTAGAACAAGAAAAGGTAAAAGAAAAACAGTTGCTAATAAAAAGAAAGTAACTAAATAATATATAATATGGCTAAATCAGTATCTAAAAAAAGAAAAGTTATAGTAGATTCGTTTGGAGAAGCTCATATAAATGCTTCGTTTAACAACATTATTATATCATTAACTAATAAAAAAGGAGAAGTTATCTCATGGTCCTCTGCAGGTAAGATGGGTTTTAGAGGTTCAAAGAAAAATACTCCTTATGCTGCTCAATTAGCTGCTGAAGAAGCTGTTAAAGTTGCTCACGATGCAGGAATGAGAAAAGCTAAAGTTTATGTAAAGGGTCCTGGCAACGGAAGAGAATCCGCTATCAGAACTATCCATAATAATGGTATTGAAGTAACTGAAATTTTTGATGTTACCCCTATGCCTCATAATGGATGTAGGCCTCCAAAAAGAAGAAGAGTATAAACAATAAATTTTTGTCGAAGGACAGACCTTAATTCACAAAAAGAAAAAATAAAAAAATATGGCAAGATACACCGGTCCAAAAACCAAAATTGCGAGAAAATTTGGTGAACCAATTTTCGGAGAAGACAAATCGTTCGAAAAAAAGAATTATCCTCCAGGCCAGCACGGTAATAACAGAAGAAGAGGAAAGAAATCTGAATATGCTATTCAGTTAATGGAAAAACAGAAAGCCAAGTATACATATGGTATTTTAGAAAGACAATTCAGAAATCTTTTTAAAAGAGCTAACCAAAGTAAGGGTGTTACTGGTGAAGTTTTGCTTCAACTTTGTGAATCAAGACTAGATAATATAGTTTACAGATTAGGTATAGCATCGACAAGAAGTGCTGCTAGACAATTAGTTAGTCATAGACATATTACTGTAAATGGAACTCTATGCAATATCCCATCTAGAACAATTAAAGCTGGTGAGGTTATTGGTGTCAGAGAAAAATCTAAAACAATTAGTTCCATTGAAAATTCTCTTGCTAACAATTCATCTGTCTATGAATGGATGTCTTGGAATAACGATAGAATGGAAGGAGTTTTCGTTTCCGTTCCAGAAAGAGATCAAATACCAGAAAACATTAAAGAACAGTTAATCGTCGAATTATATTCGAAATAAAAATTTATTAATTATGCCAGTATTTAATTTTCAAAAACCAGATAAAGTAATAATGATTGATTCCTCTGAATTCGAAGGTAAATTCGAATTTAGACCTCTTGAACCAGGCTACGGTTTAACAGTGGGCAATGCTTTAAGAAGAGTTTTGTTATCTTCTTTAGAAGGTTTTGCTTTTACATCAGTTAAAATTGAAAATATTGAACACGAATTTTCATCTCTTCCTGGAATAGTTGAAGACGTAACAGAGATAATTTTAAATTTAAAACAAGTTTGTTTAAAAAGACAAATTGATTCTGTTGAAAATGAAAATGTATCAGTTTCTATTTTAGGACAAGAACAAGTTTTAGCAGGAGATTTACAAAAATTTATTTCTGGATTTCAGGTATTAAACCCTGACTTAGTAATTTGTAATTTAGAAAAGAATGTTTCTTTAAATTTCGAATTAACAATTGAAAAAGGGAGAGGATATGTGCCTGCCGAAGAAAATAAGAAACTAGGTGCTCCAATAGGTACAATTTTCATGGATTCTATTTTTACGCCAATTAAGAATGTTAAATATTCTATTGAAAACTTTAGAGTTGAGCAGAAAACTGACTATGAAAAACTAGTTTTTGAGATTATTACAGATGGTTCTATTCATCCAAAAGACGCCTTAACAGAAGGAGCAAAAACATTAATTCATCATTTTATGTTGTTTTCTGATGAAAGAATTACACTTGAAGCTGACGAAATTGCTCAAACTGAAACTTATGATGAAGAATCATTACATATGAGACAATTACTTAAAACAAGACTTATAGATATGGATCTTTCAGTTAGAGCTCTAAATTGTTTAAAAGCTGCTGAAGTTGATACTTTAGGAGATCTTGTTTCTTTTAATAAAAGTGATTTAATGAAATTTAGAAATTTCGGAAAGAAATCTCTAACTGAACTTGAAGAATTAGTAATTGTTAAAGGTCTTAACTTTGGTATGGATCTATCTAAATATAAATTAGACAAAGAATAATTTAATATCATGAGACACGGAAAAAAGTTTGCACATTTAGGCAGGAAAGCTCCACATAGAAAGTACATGTTAGCTAATATGGCCTGTTCCTTAATTGAGCATAAATCTATTAATACAACTGTAGCTAAAGCAAAGGCTTTAAAAAGATATATTGAACCATTAATTACTAAGTCTAAAAATGATTCAACTCACAATAGAAGAATTGTATTTAGTTATTTAAAAAATAAATACGCAGTAACTGAATTATTCAGAGATATTTCTGTTAAAATTGGTGATAGACCTGGTGGTTATACGAGAATTATAAAACTTGGTAATAGACTTGGAGATAATGCTAGTATGGCTTTAATCGAATTAGTTGATTATAATACTATTTATAATTCAGGTTCTGATTCAAAAAAGAAAACTAGAAGAAGAAGAAAATCAACAAAGAAATCAGATGAATCAGTTGTTCCAGCTGTTGAAGAAGCTGTTATTGAAGAAACTGCACCTGCTGTTGAAGAAGCTGTTGTTGAAGAAGCTGTTATTGAAGAAACTGCACCTGCTGTTGAAGAAGCTGTTGTTGAAGAAGCTGCACCTGCTGTTGAAGAA
>Ga0208127_1000901_pt1 | contig 15201 bp, 20 predicted proteins | sample ETNtaG_6_FD_185751 | JGI IMG/M metagenome (GOLD analysis project Ga0208127, IMG submission 185751) | Marine microbial and viral communities from oxygen minimum zone, Eastern Pacific Ocean - ETNP201306SV45 (SPAdes) (version 2) | ecosystem: Environmental > Aquatic > Marine > Oceanic ...
AGAGGTTAGAACATACGCTGATATTTAATGAAAATTAGACCAGTTATTCTATGCGGAGGAGCAGGTACTAGATTGTGGCCTAAAAAATCTAAACATCAAGCAAAACAGTTCATAGATTTTGGCGGTTGGACTTTAATTAACAAAACTTTTGAAAGAGTTAAAAGTAAAGTTTTTGACTATCCAATTATTAGCACTAATTCAAAATATCTTAGGGATGTAAAAAAGGCCTTAAAGAAAAGTAAAATTAAAAAATATAAGATTATTTTAGAACCAGCAAAAAAGAATACTGCTCCAGCAATTTTAGCATCAGCACTGATTAAAGATGTCCCATATAACCAGCCTTTAATGTATTTTGCTGCAGATCATTTAATTGAAAAGCCAAATAAACTAATAACAGCTATTAATAAAAATAAGTCAAATTTAGACGAAAAAAACGTATTTATTTTTGGAATAAAACCCACAAGCCCTTCTAGTGAGTACGGATATTTCATTACCAAGAAAAAAAAGAACATTAATAAAGTCACTAGATTTATTGAAAAACCAAAAGTATCTAAGGCAAAGCAAGTAATTAAACAAAAGGGTTATTGGAATTCCGGGATGTTTTTTTTGAGAAAAGACTCAATTATTAATAATTTTAAGAAATATCAGCCTAATATTTTTCGAAACTGTAACAAAGCTGTAATAAAAGCTAAATATAAAAGTAATGTGTATTATTTAAACAAACAATCATTTTCTAAAGCTACAGCAAAATCGTTTGATTATGCGATACTAGAGAAAACTAAAAATATCAATGCGATCAAACTTGATATTCCATGGTCAGATCTAGGGAGCTGGAAAGAAATCTGCAAAATGTACGGAAAGATTAAAAATAGATATTTTAAAAAGAAAAACGTATTTCATAGACCATGGGGCAGCTACACAAACTTATTTAAAGGCAAAGAATTCTTAATTAAAGAATTGTATGTGAAATCTAAAGGTATTTTAAGTCTTCAAAAACATTTCCATAGAGCAGAACACTGGGTAGTTACTCATGGAATTCCAAGAATTACTTTAAATAAAAGTAAATTCTTAAAGAAACCTGGTGAAACTATTTATATTCCATTAGGAGCTGTTCATAGAATTGAAAATCCATTTAAAAAACCAGTAAAAATTATAGAAGCACAAATAGGCTCAATACTTAAAGAAACAGATATTGTTAGATATCAAGACATTTATGGCCGTGTTAAATAATTAACACGACCATAAAAATATATTTAAAACCAATTATTTGGAATTATCACGTAATGAATTGCAAGAACTATACCTACTGAAACGGTTAAGCCAAATACCATTTTAAGAAAATCTTTTCCAATTAATGGAAAGACATATCCTAATTTATAGTCCCTATTCATTGTAGCGATTGCAAGCTCTCGACCACATAATAAACCAACAAAGACCCATGTTGTCGACATTGGAAGGTCGTTAAGTTCTTTAAAGTAAAATAAGACTGCAGCATATATAACGTTAATTATTGTTGCTGATCGAGCGTATCTAGTACCAGTTTTTTCTAAAACTACTGTTTGAATACGTCCACCTTGAATATAAAAGATGTAAAATAACAATATCGTGAAATAAGCCATCACAATAATTAATAACTCAATACTTAATTGTCTTGGCAAATACACAGCTATATTAGCTACATCATGTGATAACCAGACCCACCATAACCAGCCTGATGTTACCCATACAGAATTTCTCCAAAAAGAAATCCAAAAATCACCTTTTACTTCGTCAAATTTTTCGTTAATAAATTTGGAAACCACTATCCAACAAACATAAGCAACCATTGCAGCTAATCCATAACCCACAACACTTTTCATGAGCATTTTCTCCAAAACTACTGTCGAAGCAAAAGCTGAAAGCACTAAAAAAGTTGTTGATACAGGAATTCCTACTCTTGTAAGAACTAAAAGTATTGCTGGTGCAACAGCATGATACCATTGAATTTCCTGATAAGGAATTCGAGTTAGCCTTCCATAAGATATGTCTCCATTGTAGCTATACCAACCCCATGCTAAAGCAAGTATCATTACAAAAGATGCTGCAGAAGCTAAAACATACCATTTAAACCATTTCTGTTTAGATGCTATGAAAGTTCCTAATGTTTGAATTGAGTCGTTTCCTATTACACTATATCCAGCAAGGCCAAAGCCAATTACTGTATAAATCAAAGTCATTTCCATTTTTTTCTCCCTTTATATTATTGTTTTCGGTTCCATCGATTCATGACTTGAGTATTGTTTAAACTATGAAATTTTTTTTACTATAGTGAAAATTTATTTGTTTGAGAATCAATACGGGGATTGGTCTTTCATAGACTATCTATAATAGATGTCTAGAAAATCTTTAAAATACAACTGAATAAATGCCAACTAAAAATAGTGGTATTTGTAAGCCGAAATTTGTCATTATAGCTTTGTCTTTCGCTAAAAATCCAGCGAATGTCCATCCAACAACTCCTAATCCATGAAAATATATATTAAGTGGATATATATTTAGATTAGTTAAAAGAATGCCAACTAAAACTAGAAATGTGCTTATCCATTTAAGGTATTTTTTTACAAACATATTTTCCTCCTTAATTTGCAATATATAGATTTTTTGATTATTTCTTAATATTTACTTACACTTTTTGCACAGACCAAAAAATTCAAGATTATATTTTTTGTATTTCATGCCTATTTTATCTGCAAAACTACTTAAGTATTTTGATATTTTTGAATTATCAATTTCTGTTACTTCCTCACAGCTTTCGCAGATTGAAAATGCTGCAGCTTTTGAAACTTTACAATTTGAATTTTGACAGGCAACGAAAGCATTTTTGCTTTCAATTTTGTGTATTTTTCCCATATCCACTAATTTATCTAAAGCTCTGTAGACCTGAGGAGGGGCGTTAATACCTTTCTTCTTAACATTAGATAATATTGAGTATGCTTTTAATGGTTCTGTAGACTTTTCAATAATATCTAAAACAATTTTTTGATTTTTTGTTAAGTTTTGCTGTCTTTGCATAATTTATTTTATCATTTACCCATTAGTTTTTCAATTTGATCGATTGTTTTATTTTAAGTAGAGAAAGTATAAATAGAAATAAAGAAGCAGCAATTATAGAAGGTCCTGAGGCTGTATTAAATTCTAAAGATGTAAACAGTCCTATAATAACAGATAACAAGCCACCAATTACAGAAAAAAGAATCATTTGTTGTGGACTATTTGAAATATTTCTCGCCATTGCCGCTGGTATTATAAGCATTCCGGTTATTAATAATAATCCAACCATCTTAATTGAAATAGCAATTATTGCGGCCATTAAAATTGTAAATATTGCTTTGGCCTTATCTGGATCCAACCCTTCGGCTTCAGCTAATTCATAATTTACAGTAGATGCAAATAAAGATTTCCAAATATATTTAAGCACAAGCAGTATTATTGCTCCACCTATCCATATAATTATTATATCATTTACATTTACCGCTAGGATGTCCCCAAATAGCAAACCCATTATATCAAACCTAATAAAGGATAAAAATCCAATTACAACTAATCCAACTGCTAGAGATGAGTGAGCAAGAAGTCCTAGTAAGGCATCACCTGGCAGATTAGTTCTTTTTTGAAGATTAATTAAAATTAGAGCTATTAAAGCTGAGATTATAAAGACAGATAATGCAATGTTAAACTCTAAAGAGTAAGCAAGTGTTACACCAAGTAAAGCTGAATGAGCTAATGTATCACCAAAATAAGATAATCTCCTCCATACTACAAAACATCCCAAAGGACCGGTTACCAAAGCAACTCCAATTCCAGCTAATAAGGCTCTTATAAAAAAATCATCAAGCATTTAATTCTTTTTAATTTTTCCTTCACTTGTGTGAATATGATCATGTTTATGTTCGTAAATAGAAAGTGTTTGTGATGCCTGCTCTCCAAACAAAGCTTTGTATTCCATATTTTTTGCTACATCAATTGGGGATCCTGAACAACAAACATGACCATTTAAACAAACAACATGATCGGTAGCACTCATTACTGTATGTAGATCATGCGAAATTAATAAGATACCGCAGTTTAAATCTTCTGAAATTTTTTTGATTAGTTCGTATAATGCAATCTCACCAGTGAAATCAACTCCTTGAACAGGTTCATCTAATACTAATAACTCTGGTTTTTTTGATATTGCTCTTGCTAATAAAACTCTTTGAAATTCTCCTCCAGATAAATCTCCCAAATTCTTATCCTTAAGGTGAATTACACCTGTTAATGACAATGCTTCACTAATAGTCCTATCATCAAGGTGATCTGTAAGTAACATAAAGTCTTTAACTCTTAGAGGTAATGTCCAATCTATTGAAATCTTTTGTGGAACGTATCCTATCTTATTGGTGTATTTTTCAACTTCACCCTCAATCTTTTTATAAATTCCTAGCGCAATTTTTGCAGTAGTACTTTTTCCAGATCCATTCGGGCCAATCAGAGTAACAATTTTACCTTTTTCAACTTGTAAAGATACTCCTTGAACTAACCATTTTTCATTAAAACGAAAACCAGCGTCCTTTAATTTTACCAATATTTTATTTTCAAAACTCATTTTAGTTCTTGACTTAATAATGTTATATTATTACATAGTGTTATATTATAACAATATAAAAATATGCAAATATTTAAAAAAATACCTTTAATAATTACATTATTATCATCTTTAACTTTATTTTCTCAAGCATATGCTGAAATTAAAGTAGTAGCATCAATAAAGCCGATCCATTCGCTTGCGAGCTATTTAATGGATGGTGTAAAGAAACCTGACTTAATTGTTGATGGTTATGCATCACCACATGGTTTTGCTATGAAGCCATCTCATGCCAAAATGCTTCAAGAAGCTGATATTATTTTTTGGGTAGGTGAGGATCTTGAGAATTTTTTAGTTAAACCTCTAGGGTCTATTGCAAAAAAAGCTGAAAAAATTGAATTAATGGAAATCAGAGGAATAAATAAATTAAAATTTAGAGAAAGAAATATTTTTGAAGGTCATGATGATCATGGACATAAAGAAGACGATCATGATAAAGAAGGACACAAAGAAGACGGGCATGATGATCACGGTCATGAAGGTCATGCACATGGCGAGTTTGATCCACACATATGGTTAGATCCTCTAAATGCTAAAAAAATCTTAAAAGAAATGGCAAAACATTTAATAGAAAATGACCAAGCAAATGAGTCGATTTATAAAGAGAATTTAAAAAAAGCGAACAAAGATTTAGATAAATTAGTAAAACAAGTAAAATCTGATTTAAATAAAGATTTTAAATCAATAGTGTTTCATGACGCTTACCAGTATTTTGAAAAAAGATTTAAAGTAAATGTTTTAGGAGCATTTACAGTAAACACAGATGTTCTACCTGGAGCAGAACAATTATCTGAAATAAGAGAAATAATTGAGCACGAAAAAGTTACATGTGTATTTTCAGAACCACAGTTCAATCCAGATATTATTAATGCAGTTGCAAAAGATACAAATATTAAAACAGGGGTATTAGATCCTTTGGGCGCTACTTTAAATCCAGGTAAAAGTTTATATTTTGATTTAATCAGTAATATGGCTAAATCTTTTAAAGGCTGCTAACTAATTTAATTCAATTTCAATTGGAGTATGATCGGAAGGTTTCTCTCTTCCTCGAGGGTCTTTATTAATATTTATTTTTTTAACATTATCTATAATTGAACTTGAAACCAAAAAATGATCTATTCTCATACCATTATTTTTTTGCCAAGCTCCTCTCATATAATCCCAAAATGTATATCCCTCTTTTGTTTCATTAAAATGTCTGTAAACATCACTGAAACCTAAGCTCAACATCTCTCTAAATTTTTTTCTTATTTCTAGTCTATACAAAGCATCATCCTCAAAACTTTTTGGATTATAAACGTCCTCTGCTGCAGGGATTACATTGAAATCTCCCGCTAAGATTATATTTTTGTTTGTCTTTGATAAAGATTTTAACTTTTTAATTAAATCATCTAACCAATTTTTTTTATATTCATATTTAGGTGTATCAACTGGATTTCCATTAGGCGTGTATATATTGATTAATTGTATCTTTTTTTTCTTATGTTCAACCTCAGCAGATATAATTCTAGATTGTTTTAGTTTATCTTTAATTATATCAGTTTTGACATTATCTAATTTTTTCTTGGAAATTATAGCAACGCCGTTGTAGCTTTTTTGACCATGGACATGGCTTTCATAATCAAGAGAGGAAAATACATCAAAAGGAAAATTTACTTCTTCAGTCTTAATTTCTTGCATTAATAGTATATCTGGTTTGTACTTTACCAAATAACTTTTTATATTATCAATTCTGGCTCTTACCGAATTAACATTCCATGAGGAAATTAACATTAAAGAGAAAAAGACACGCCACAACCACAAGATGACTTGCTTTGCGGGTTGTTAATCTTAAATTGTTGACCAATAAGTTCTTTAGAAAAATCAACTTCAGACCCTTGCAACATGTCAGCTGAAGTTTTGTCGATTAAAATATTGTTAAAAACTAAATCATCTTCATTCTTTACTTTGTCGAATGAAAAATCGTATTGAAAACCTGAACAACCACCACCTTTAATTGCGATTCTAAAAAAAGAACCTTTTTCCTTTTTATCAAGGAGATAATTGATTTGTTTTATAGCATTATCTGTAAATATAATTTCTTTATTCATAATAAATCTGAGCTATTACTAATATAATAATATATTTTCTTTTTTAAAGTATGAATAATTTCAAAAAATTAGGTGTTTTTAAAAGTAAGGGAAGATTTTTCAAAGATAAAACAAGTAAATATAGAAGCCCATTTCAAAGAGATAGAGACAGAATCATACATAGCGCTTCATTTAGAAGGTTAAAGCACAAAACCCAAGTTTTTGTAAATACTGACGGTGACCATTATAGAACAAGAATGACACACTCCTTAGAGGTAGCTCAAATCGCAAGATCAATATCTAAATACTTAAATCTTAATGATGATTTGGCTGAAACATTAAGTTTAGCACACGATCTTGGCCACACCCCTTTTGGTCATGCAGGTGAAGAAGTTTTAAATGATTGTATGAGTAACCATGGAGGTTTTGATCATAACTTACAAACCCTAAGAATAGTAATGTTTATAGAAAAAAAATATATTGATTTTGATGGTTTAAATTTATCTTTTGAAACTTTAGATGGTCTAATAAAACATAATGGACCAATCAAAGACTTATCTAAATTAGAAAATATTATTGGAATAAAATTGTTAAAAAATAAGTTTAAATTAAATAAATTTTCATGTTTAGAATCACAGATTTCAAATATCGCAGATGACATTGCTTACAACAATCATGACATACAAGACGGTCTAAAAGCAGGCTTATTCACATTAGAAGAATTATTGGAAATCAATTTCTTTAAAGATATATATAAAAAATACAAAGATAAAAAAAAGATAGAATTACAAGTTTTGATACATCAAATAATCAGAGACTCGATAGACCTAATGGTAAAAGACATAATAAATAACACTATTCAGAATATAAAAAAAAATAAGATTAAAAAGCTCAATAATGTATTTGATAATAAGCAAAAGACGGTCGAATTTTCGGATAAACTCAAAGATATTGATTTCGATATAAGAAGCTTCTTAAGAAAAAATATGTATGACCATAAAGATGTTCAAAAAAGAAATGATGAAGGAAAAAAAATCGTAAATTTTTTATTTAAAAAGCTACACAGTGATACTAATAATAATTTTTCTATACAAAATTTTGATCAGAATAAATCTAGATCAGTTGCAGACTTTATATCCGGAATGACAGATCGTTATGCAATAAATTTATATGAAGAATTAAAATAGATGAATATATTTGATTATTATCACAGCTCTTTATTAAAGGGTCTTAAAGAATTTGAAAAGAAAGGAGCAATCAAAATTCCAGAAAAAACTAATAGTATTAGTGTGGAGGTTCCACCTGATAAGTTTGATGCCGATATTTCAACAAACGTTTGTATGGTTTTGTCAGGTATTAATAAAAGTAAACCAAAAGATATATATGAAAATTATGTATCAAAACTTTTAAGTAAAGACGATAATTTAGAAAACTTTGAAATTGTAAATCCTGGTTTTGTAAATTTAAAATTTAAAAAGAAATTTTGGAACTCCTTTTTAGAAAAAATTGTCCAATTAAAAGAATATGGATCAAATAAGAATGAAAAAACTAGAAAATATTTAGTTGAATTCGTATCAGCTAATCCAACCGGACCATTACATGTAGGCCACTGTAGAGGAGCCGTATTCGGTGATGTCCTTTCAAATTTACTAAAATTTAATAATCACAATGTTACAAAAGAATATTACATAAATGATCACGGTAATCAGATAACAAACTTTACTCATTCGGTCTTTTACAGAATTTTAGAATTAAAACACAAAAAAAAATTTCCTGATGATGAAAATCTTTATCCTGGTGAATACATAAAAGAAATTGCACAAAATATTATATCAAATTCAAAAATTGATAAGTTTGATGAGTTGGAACCAATATTTGAAGAATTACAGAAACTTTGTATTGAAAATTCACTTTTAATCATAAAGTCTAATTTAAAGAAGATAGGTATTGTTCATGATAATTTTGTAAGTGAAAAAAGTATAATTGGAAATAAAGAAGTTGAAAAGGCTTTAAAAAAACTAAAAGAGCAAAATTTAGTTTTTGAAGGAAAAATTGAGGCACCTCAAGGAGAGAAGAAAAAAATTTCTGAAACTAGAAATCAATTATTATTTAGATCAACAGAATTTGGTGATGATAAAGATAGAGCTTTAAAAAAAGGTGATGATAGTTGGACATACTTCGCTGGAGATCTTGCATACCATAACAATAAGATCAGTAGAAATTTTGATATACTCATCAATATTCTTGGAGCCGATCATGCTGGTTACATCAAAAGAATAAGTTCTGTTGTAGATGCTTTATCAAAAAGTAAGCAAAAAATTGAATGTAAAGTAACTCAATTAGTAAAACTTATTAAAGATAATAAACCATTTAAAATGTCAAAGAGGAAAGGTGATTATATTACTCTTGAAGATTTAATAAATGAAGTAGGAAAAGATGCGGCTAGATTTATTATGTTAAGTAGAGTGAGTGATGTTGAATTAGAATTTGACTTTGAAAAGGTCAAACTTAAATCTAAAGACAATCCTTTGTATTATGTTCAATATTCTTATGCTAGAATTTGTTCAATTTTTTCAAATTCAAAAACACCAATTAATAACGATTATAAAAATTTAGATAAAAATTTTGAATTTAACGATGAAGAAATTAAGATTATAAGAAAACTTTCAGAATGGCCAAAATGTATAGAAACTTCTATAAATAAATTAGAACCACACCGACTGACCACATACTTGTATCAATTAGCATCCATTTTTCATTCATACTGGAATATGGGAAGAGATAGTGAAGATTTCAGATTTTTAGATAAGGATAAGAAAATTGATACGAATAAAGCAGTTTTGTTAAATTGTATTCTATTAGTGATAAAAAATGGTATGGAAATTATCGGAGTTGATACACCGGAAAATATGTAATGATAAAAGAATTAAGATATGTGCTAATTATATTTTTTATCTTAATATTTTTTTTCCTAACAATTAAATACTATTTATCGGATGAACATAAGAAAAAATATTATAGAACTGTCAACGAAATCAACAATAACTTAAGTATAGATGATCAAAATATACCTATACTAAAAAATGACACTCAAGATATAATTACTTACGTTGATGATAAAAATGAAAAGACAAAACCTTTTTCATTCTGGAAACTTTTAAATGAATAATCTTAAATCAAGAAGAGCTTTTATAGTTGGATTAAGCTCAACTAAAATAACAAATAAAGAGAGACATTTTTTGAGAAAATATAAACCTTGGGGTGTAATTTTATTTGCAAGAAATATCAAATCAGTTGATCAGACTAAAAAACTTACCAATAATATAAAAAAAATTTTTAAAGATCCAAAATATCCAATTTTAATAGATGAAGAGGGTGGCATGGTAACTAGAATTAGATCTATAATTGACAATAGTCATTTTCCTGCAAAATACTTTGGTGACAATTATAAAAAAGATAAAACAAAATCTTTGCTTTATCTAAGAACTTACATCAAACAAATTAGTCATTTGTTAAGATATATGGGGATTAGCATTAATACGGTACCTGTTTTGGATATTCCTAGACCATTTACATCAAAGGTTATTGGCACTAGAGCAATTTCGAAAGACATAAATGTAATTAATAAAATTGGTGAAAAAACAATAGAACATTTTAAAGAAGCGCGTATTGCAACTGTAATAAAACATATTCCTGGTCATGGATTAGCAAAATCAGACAGCCACTTAAAATTACCTATTGTAGATAAAACTTATGAATATTTAATGAAAAATGATTTTAAAACTTTTAAAAATAAAAAATCATTATTTGCCATGACAGCCCATATTCTATTTAGGAAAATTGATGCCAATAATCCTGCAACCCATTCATCAAAGATTATTGGTATTATTAAAAAAAAGATAAAGTTTAAGAATTTAATAATTAGTGATGATATTTCGATGAAAGCATTAAAATTTAATATTACTTTAAATACTATTAAAGCATTTACCGCAGGTTGTGATTTAGTTCTTCATTGTAACGGAAAAATCAAAGAAATGACTAAAGTTGCTGAAAATTCAAAAAAATTAAATAAATTTATAATCGAAAAGACTTTAAAATATTATAGATTAGTAGGTAATGATTAATCAAAGTAATGCATTTAACGTAAACCTAAATCAGTTTAGCGGTCCACTTGATCTACTTTTAGATTTAGCCAAATCTCAAAAAGTAAAAATTGAAGATATATCGATAACAAAACTAGCAGATCAATTTCTTGAATATATTTCAAAAGCAGAAAAATTAAATTTAGATATTGCCTCAGAATATCTAGTAATGGCTACGTGGTTAGCTTATTTAAAATCAAAACTTTTATTACCACAAACGGAGGAAGATGAATTTAAAGTTGATGAAGTAGCAGAAAAATTAAAACTACAATTAAAAAAGTTAGAATTAATCAGACTACTTTCAGATCAAATGCTTAAGAAAAAAAGATTAGGAAGAGACATCTTTATGAGAGGTATTAAAGGTAAAATTAAATCTATATATAGCGAAAAATACTCAGTAAATTTATATGACTTACTTAAATCTTATTCGACTATTTATATGCAGAAAGATTTCCAAAAAATTAATATTCCAAAACTTCCAGTTTTTACTACAGAAGATGGAATAAACAGAATTAAAAGATTTCTTAATAACTTAAATGACTGGAAAAATATAAATGCACTATATCCAGAGAATTTTATGAAATCTAAAGATCAGAAAAAAACTGGCATAGCCGGTCTTTTTGCTGGTTCTTTAGAGCTAGTTAAAGAAGGAAATCTACAGATTAAACAAAAGAAAATATTTGATGACATATTTATTAAAAAATCATGAAAAACGAAAAAAAAAATAACAATATAATAAATTTTCCAAATAGTTTAACAAATGGAGAAAGAGAAGTTGAAGCAATCCTGTTTGCAGCTTCAGAACCGCTTGAAATTGAAAGTATTGAAGCAAGATTAAATAAAAAAGTTGATGTAAAAAAAATTCTTAAAAAACTAGAGAAAATTTATGAAAACCGTGGTTTCAATCTAGTTTGTATTTCTAATAAATGGTCTTTTAGAACTTCATCAAACTTATCTTCATTAATGACTCAACAAAAAAAAGTTGAAAAAAAATTATCTAAAGCATCTATAGAAACTTTATCTATTATTGTTTATCACCAACCAGTTACTAGAGCAGAGATCGAAGAAATACGTGGGGTTGCCTTTGGTGTAAATACTTTAGATATTTTAATGGAATTAAACTGGGTAAAACCAATGGGTAGAAAGGATGTGCCAGGTAAACCAATTCAATATGGTACAACAGATGAATTCTTAAGCCACTTCAATATAAAAAAATTGTCTGATCTGCCTACAATAGAGGAGCTAAGTTCCGCGGGTCTAATCGACAGCTCAAATATTGATTCTGCGATTTTTGGAACAGGTAAATTTTATCAAGAGAAACAGGATGAAAAGAAAGAAAACATTTATACTGAAATAGACGATATGCTAAGCAGTACGTTAGATAAAGAAAACGATGATAAGTAAATTATTACTTTTAAATGATTAATAAACGAGCTATAAATAACTTATGAGTATAGGTTTTTGGCAAATTGCAATAGTTGTTATACTAGTAGTCTTACTATTCGGCAGAGGTAAAATCTCAAGTCTTATGGGTGATGTAGCCAAAGGTATTAAAAGTTTTAAAAAAGGTATGGCACAGGATCCAACTGAGGATCAGGCAAAAAACATCACTGAGAATAACGATCAGACTAATAATCAAGATCCAAATAATAAAGAATAATCAATGCCACAAATTGGCTGGTTTGAATTACTGTTAATAATTGGTCTAGCAGTAGTTATAATCGGTCCAAAAGATTTTCCAATCGTTTTAAAAAAAATTGGAAGTTGGTTCGGTTCAATCAAAAGATATATTAGTGCTGTTCAATCAGAAGTTTCCAATCTTGAGGAAAATACTCTTGATTACGAGAATAAAGAAAACAAAGATAAAAAGGAAGATCTAAAGAAAGATGAGTCAAAATAAAGACGAGGGTTTTATTAGTCATTTGACTGAATTAAGAAAAAGATTAATTCAATCTTTTGTTTGCTTATTAGTTTTATTTGTCATTTGTTATATTTTTTCTGAAGAAATATATAATTTTCTTGTAGCTCCTTATGCTGAAGCCGTAAAGAATAGTGAAATTCAAAGAAGATTAATCTTTACTGCATTACAAGAAACTTTTTTAACCTACATTAAAGTATCTTTTTTTACTGCATTCTTTTTTACTAGTCCTTTTATATTAATTCAAATTTGGAAATTTATAGCTCCAGGTTTATATGAACATGAAAAGTCTGCAATCATGCCGTATTTGGTTGTAACTCCAATCTTATTTCTTTTAGGTGGAATGCTGGTTTATTATTTAATTATGCCTTTAGCGATTAAATTTTTCTTATCATTTGAAAGCACTGGTATAACCACATCATTACCAATACAACTTGAAGCTAAAGTGAATGAATATCTTTCATTAGTTATGAAATTAATTTTTGCTTTTGGATTAAGTTTTCAATTACCTGTTGTGTTGTCATTATTAGCAAGAGTTGGTTTTGTAGATTCTGAGTTCCTTAAAACAAGAAGAAAGTATGTTGTAATTATTATTTTTACAGCTGCTGCAATACTTACTCCACCTGATCCAATCACACAAATTGGTTTGGCGATTCCATTATTAATTTTATATGAATTATCTATAATTTCGGTAAGAATGATTGAAAAAAAAGTAGAAGAAAATGCATGATATAAAAGAAATTAGAGAAAATTTAAAAGAATTTTCAAATCAAATAAAAAAAAGAAATGTCGATGTAAAGTTTGATGAAATTTTAGAATTAGACAAAGAAAATAGGTCTTTAATTCAAGAAAAAGAGAAATTAGAATCTGAAAAAAAATCTATTTCAAAAAGTAAGGATAAATCTTTATTTAAAAAATCTAAAGATCTTACTGACAAAATAAGCACTCTTCAAACAAAGCAACTATCAATAAGCCAAAAATTAAATGAGTTATTATCATCAATACCTAATACACCGTTATCTAGCGTACCAGAGGGTAAGGACGAATCTTCAAATAAAGAAGTTGAAAAAAAAGGTTCTATAAAAGAAAGTGAATTTAAAATTAAGTCTCACTATGAAGTAGGTGAAAATCTTAATATGCTTGATTTTGATCTTGCCACAAAGACTTCAGGATCAAGATTTGTATTTGTAAAAAACAAACTTGCAAAATTAGAAAGAGCTTTATCAAATTTTATGATTGATGTTCATACAAAAGAAAATGGTTATGAGGAGATATCTCCACCATTACTCGCTAACTTTGACACAATGTTTGGTACTGGACAACTTCCTAAATTTGAGTCTGATCAATTTGAAATAAAAATTGATGATAACAATAGAAAATTTTTAATCCCAACTGCAGAAGTTATTTTAACTAATATGGCAAGAGAAAAAACAATTGATATAAAAGAATTACCCTCAAGATATGTAGCATCTACTCCTTGCTTTAGAAAAGAAGCTGGAAGCTATGGCAAAGATACAAAAGGAATGATTAGGCAGCACCAATTTTATAAAGTTGAACTTGTTAGCCTAGTAGAGCCTCAAAAATGTGAAGAGGAGTTAGAGAGAATGACTAAATGTGCATCAGGAATTTTAGATAAACTGAAACTGCCTTATAGAATTGTTGAGCTATGTACGGGTGATATGGGTTTTAGTGCTCAAAAAACTTATGACATTGAAGTTTGGGTGCCTTCAGAAAAAAAATATAGAGAAATTTCTAGTTGTTCAACATGTGGAACTTTTCAAGCTAGAAGAATGAAAGCCAAATATAAAAATTCAAAAAATGAAAAAAATTTTATAGGTACATTGAATGGAAGTGGACTTGCAATCGGAAGAACTATGATTGCGATCATGGAGAATTATCAAGACAAAGATGGATCAATTATAATACCTGACGTATTAAAACCATACATGGATAATATTGATAAAATCACATCGAATTAGGAGTTGTGTTAGTTAATCTAATAGTATAAAAACCAATCTATTATTATGTCTGAATCAGGATTTGCACAATTAATACCTTTAATACTAATTTTTGTTATTTTTTATTTTTTCTTAATAAGACCACAACAAAAAAAAGTTAAAGAACATAAGTTGATGGTTGAAAACTTAAAAAGAGGTGACAAAGTCATTACCTCTGGTGGAATAATAGGTACCGTCGAGAGAATTATTGACGGCGATAAAGCAGAAATTTCTATAACTGATAATGTCAAAGTTGAAGTTATCAAATCTACAGGTATTCAAGCTCTAATAAATAATACTGACCAAAAAAAATAATTTTAAGTGTTATATTTTTCAAAACTGAAGATCACTTTGATAGTACTATTCACTCTTTTTATGGTGATGGTTTCATCATCAAATTTTTTAGACTTAG
>Ga0208127_1000903_pt1 | contig 15183 bp, 17 predicted proteins | sample ETNtaG_6_FD_185751 | JGI IMG/M metagenome (GOLD analysis project Ga0208127, IMG submission 185751) | Marine microbial and viral communities from oxygen minimum zone, Eastern Pacific Ocean - ETNP201306SV45 (SPAdes) (version 2) | ecosystem: Environmental > Aquatic > Marine > Oceanic ...
GGTGGGCTCAAATGAAGCTGATTCTATTGCAGTTAAACTCCAAAAAGTAAATCTGCCAAGGCCATTAACACACGATTTAATTATTACTTTATTAGATAAATTAAACGTAACTATAGAATATGTTTTAATTGATTCAATGAAAAATGAAACTTTTTATGCAAAACTAGCATTGAAAATTAATGATAAAGTCGAATTTATTGATTCTAGAGCATCGGATGCAATAGCTCTAGCAGTAAGGGCTGCATGCCCAATCTATGCCAACGATAACGTAGTTAATAATGTTGGAGTTTCTTTAGATCACATGGCAAAAACAGCTGAAAATAAATCTCAAAAATACTTAAATAAAGAAAATAAAAACCAGTCTGGAGATATTGATATTTCAGAGTTTGCAGACTTCTTAGATAGCCTAGATCTTGATAATTTGGGCAAATAATTATTTCAATAAAGTTAAACATAAAAAAAATGCTTGTTAACTATTTTTCAATATGTTAGATTTATCATGGTTTTCATTCTTGAAAAATAGAATTAAACTAGTTTAAATCATGAAAAAAAACATAATTGTTTTTGGTAAAATTACTGGTATTGGCTGGTTTGTTGTGATTTTAACTTTAATTTCTGTTCTTTTGGGCAGGTGGATAGGCAATAAGCTTGGTATGCCAATCTTGTTTGCTTCAGTAAGTGGAATTATTGGAGTAATTATATCTTTAATAGGTATAAGGGCTTCAATTAAAGATATATTAAATGGGAAATAATTGATGATAAAAACATTAGTTCTGCCAGTTTTTTTGGTTTTATTCATAACTTCTGTTTTGGGAGGAGCAATTGGCGGAGTACTGCCAATTGGAGGTTTTTTTCAGAGTCCAATTGCTCACATACAATTGCCAGCTGAAGCTATACCCGGATTAGGAATTTATAATACTTCTTTGACTTTTTGGGTAAGTATTCTTGTATTGTTATCGTTTGTTTTCTTATCTACTAGGAATTTGAAAAAAATACCTGAAGGCAGACTTCAAAATCTTGCTGAAGTTGTTGTTGAATTTTTCCTTAATTTAGCAAAAAGTATTTCCGGAAGTGAAAAAGGTAGAAGATTTGTTCCAGTAGTGTTATCAATTTTTCTGTGTGTTGTTGTATCAAACTGGGTTGGTGTTTTGCCGGGAGTTGGAACAATTGGGATTGTTGAATCTGCTGAAGTAGTTTATGAACATAAAAAACATAAATTAGATACAGAAGATTGTCACGGCTCAGATCACGGCTCAGATCACGGCTCAGATCACGGCTCAGATCACGGCTCAGAGAAAAAAGAATTTACTTGCAAAAAAGCTTTGAAAGAACATTTAGTGATATTTAATGATGCTTTTATGGGTATTAAATATCTTCCTCCAGGAAGAGGTGAGTCTAGCCTAGAAGAAGGTGGTGGAGTTGTTCTTGTTAAAGATGTAATTAAAAATGATAGTTTAATTGTTGAAGGAGAGCACGAAGGAAAAAAAGCTGGCAGATTATTACCATTATTTAGAGGTGCTAATACAGATTTAAATACAACATTGGCAATAGCTATAGTTGCAATGTTCTTTGTAACATACTGGGGAATATCAGAGCTTGGATTAAAAAAATACGGTAGTAAATTTATAAACTTTTCATCTCCAATAATGCTATTTGTAGGTTTATTAGAATTGATAGCAGAATTTGCTAGGGTAGTGAGTTTTACTTTCAGATTATTTGGAAATATGTTTGCAGGTGAAGTCTTACTCATAGCTATGATGTTTTTGTTGCCATTTATTGGAATAGTTCCTTTTATGGGGCTAGAATTGTTTGTAGGTGTTATACAAGCATTTATTTTTTCAATGCTTACTTTAATTTTTGGTGTTACTGCAATAGCAGACCATAGTGAGCATTAAATAAACAAAATTAAATAAAGGAGAAATAAAATGGGAGATTTTATTTTTGGTGATTTAAGAACCTTATCAGCGGCAATTGCCATTGGTTTGGGTGGTTTTGCACCAGCAATAGCAATTGGAATGCTAGCTGGAAAAGCAATGGAGGCAATTGGAAGAAATCCTGAAGCTGCTGGGCCTATTCAGCAGAACATGATTTTAGCAATTGCATTCGCTGAAGCAATAGCAATTTATGCTTTAGTAATCGCAATCATTATACTATTCGTTGGTAGTACAGATGCTGCAAACGTGTTTATTGCAAAATAAAAATAAAGGAATGAAAATATGGGTGAATTAGGTATAAATTTACCGGGTTTGATAACTCAATTAATTAGTTTTTCTATACTTCTTTTTTTAATTAGCAAGTTTTTATACAAACCTGTTGTAAAGCTTCTTGATGAGAGAGCTGAAAAAATAAAAAAGGGATTAGATGACGCAGAAACAGCCTCAAAAAATGCTGAAAATGCTGCAGAAAAAATAGAAGAAGAGTTAGCAAAAGCTCGTCAAGAGGGAAAAAAGTTAATTGAGTCAGCCAAAGATGCATCCAATCAATTAAGAGAAGATGAAAAATTAAAAATTTCATCAGAAATCTCCCAAATGATGGAGAAAGCTAAAAAAGAAATTGAAAGTGAAAGAGATACTGCAATTTCTGAATTAAAAAATAAGTTTGGTGAACTTGTTATTGATGCTGCAGGGAAGGTTATTGAAAAGGAAGTTGACGAAAATGTTCACTCTGAACTTATTAAAAAAGCTTTAGAAAAAGAATCATTAAAGAATGAGTAATTGATATGAAAAACACCTCGTCATCAAATAGATATTCAGATGCGATTTTTGAAATCGCATCTCAGGACAATAATTTGAATGAATGGGGTGATTTTCTTAACGATTTGTCAGAAATATTTAAGGATAGGAAAATTCAAAAATTTTTTCTTGATCCTAAAATCAACAATAATGATAAAGTTGCATTGATTTCTGAATCAGATATTGAAAGTGATGACAAAAAAATCAATTTCCTTAGATTAATGATTGAAAAAAACAAACTTTTTCTTATAGATAGCATTCACGATAGGTATAAAAAACTTATTGATTTAAATAACGGAGTGAAGAGAGCTGAAATCATAACTGCTTTTGAATTAACTGAAACTCAATTAAATCAAATTAACGATAAACTAAGTAATATTACAAAAACTAAAGTAATTGGAAATAATGTAGTTGATAAATCAATTTTAGGAGGATTTATTGCTAAATTCGATGACCAAATGCTAGATATGAGCACAAAAGGAAAATTGTCTGAACTTAAAGATAAAATTTTAGAATGATAGGAGATTAAAATGGCAACTCAAGATATTTCTTCAGTAATTAAAAAACAAATTGAACAATATGGAGACAATTCATCTATGGTTGACGTAGGAACTGTTGTTGAGGCAGGAGATGGAATTGCACAAATACATGGATTATCAAATGTTAAATACAGTGAATTATTGGAATTTCCAAATGGAACTTTAGGTATGGCTTTAAATCTTGAAGAAGATACCGTCGGAACTGTTGTTTTGGGTGATTATTTAGACATTAAAGAAGGTGATGAAGTAAAAGCAACAGGAAAAATTGTTGAAGTTCCAGTTGGTGAGGAATTGATCGGAAGAGTTGTTGATCCCTTAGGAAGGCCATTGGATGGCAAGGGTTCTATTAAAACATCACAAACTGCGCCAGTTGAAAAACCAGCACCTGATGTAGTTAGTAGAAAATCAGTTGATCAGCCAGTTCAATTTGGACTCAAAGTTGTTGATGCTCTTGTACCTGTTGGAAGAGGTCAAAGAGAATTAATAATTGGAGACAGAAATACTGGTAAAACTGCAGTTGCTATTGATTGTATTATAAATCAAAAAGGCGGAGATTTAATCTGTATATATGTTGCGATTGGTCAAAAATCATCTAAAGTTGCAAGTGTTGTTGAAACTTTGGAAAAAAATGATGCATTAGGTCATACATTTGTTGTAGCTGCTAATGCTTCTGATTCTGCTCCATTACAATATTTAGCCCCATATTCTGGTTGTGCTATGGCAGAGTATTTTATGGATAAAGGTAAAGATGTACTTATTGTATATGATGATTTAAGTAAACATGCTTGGGCATACAGGCAGATGTCATTATTGCTGAGAAGGCCAGCCGGAAGAGAAGCATATCCTGGAGACGTATTTTATTTGCACTCTAGGCTTCTAGAAAGAGCAGCAAGAGTCGAAGAGGAATATGGTGGCGGTTCAATAACTGCTCTTCCAGTTATTGAAACACTTGCTGGTGATGTTTCTGCTTATGTTCCAACAAATGTAATTTCAATTACAGACGGACAAATATATTTAGAGACTGATTTGTTTAATTCTGGTGTAAGGCCAGCATTAAATACTGGTCTTTCAGTAAGTAGGGTGGGGGGTTCAGCTCAATCAAAAGCAATGAAAAAAATGTCCGGAAGTTTAAAAATTGAACTTGCTCAATACAGAGAATTAGCAGCTTTTGCTCAATTTGGATCAGATGATCTTGATGATGTCACAAAAAAGCAACTCAGTAGAGGTGCAATTATTGTTGAATTATTGAAGCAACCTCAATACAAACCAGTTCCTCTTGAAAATCAAGTATGTTTATTGTACTTAGCTTCAGAGGGATTGCTTGATGAAATTGATGTGAGTGACGTATCTAAATATGAAGAGGCATGGAATGATCATTCTTCAACAGTTGTGGCAAAAAATTTACAAAACATTAAAGAAACGGGAGATTTAAAAGATGAGGATATGGCTGAAATTAAAAAAGCAGCTATAGATTTCAATAAAACTTTTAATGCATAATTAATGCCAAATTTAAGAGAACTAAGAAGTAGAATAAGAAGTATAGAAAGTACATCAAGAGTTACTAAAGCTCTTCAAATGATTGCTGCTGCAAAGATGAAAAAGGCTCAAGATAAAGTTCTTGATGGCAGGGCATACAGTGAAAAATTGAATGCAATTATTGGAAATGTGTACCAAAGTAACCCTGAAGTTTTTTCTTCAATTTCGGAAGATGAAAAAAATAAAATTTTAGTATTACTTGTGACTCCTGATAGAGGATTATGTGGGGCTCTTGTATCAAATATATTGAAAGAAGCTTCAAATTTCATTGAATCAATTAATAATGATTATGAAATTAGAGTTATTGGAAAAAAAGGAACAAGTTTTATTTCAAAAACAGTTGATAATTATGAGTCATATAAAGTATCAGATATGCCAACTTTTGAAGAGGTTTCCCCAATAACTAGCAGCATTTCAAATGATATTAATTTAATTGGTTTTGCAAAAGTATTTATTATTTATACTGAATTCGTAAGCACAGCTGTTCAAAAGCCAAAGATAAAGCAACTTCTACCTGTAGAAATTGATTTTAATGAAAATGAAAAAGTTAATAATGAATTTTTATATGAACCAAGTTTAGATAAAGTATCTGAGGCTTTAATCCCAAGATATGTTGAAACTAGTATTTTTAATTCCATTTTAGATTCTGTTGCAAGTGAGCATTCAGCAAGGTTAGTCGCAATGCAGAATGCAACAGACAACGCAAATGAATTAAAACAGGACTTAACTCTTGACCTGAACAAAGCAAGACAACAACAGGTAACGTCAGAAATATTAGATATTGTTGGCGGGGCCTTAGCATTAGAAGAATAAAGAAATAATTTGAAAGGATAGATATGAGTAGTAACGTAGGAAAAGTTGTACAAGTAATTGGAACTGTAGTGGATGTTGAATTTCCGCAAGAAAATTTACCAGAAATTTATAATGCATTGGAATTAAATGTAGATGGTGAAAAGCTTGTCTTAGAAGTAGAGCAACATGTTGGTAATAATTGGGCAAGATGTTTAGCTCTTGGAGCAACAGAGGGTGTATCCAGAGGATTAGAAGTAAGTGACACAGGTGCACCAGTATCTGTTCCAGTTGGAGAAGCATCTTTAGGAAGAATATTTAATGTACTAGGTGATGCTCTTGATGACTTAGGGGATGTTAAAGCTAAAGAAAAATGGCCAATACATAGGCCTGCTCCTACATTTGAACAACAAAGCGGAAGTACTGAAGTATTAGAAACAGGTATTAAAGTTTTTGATTTGATTACTCCTTTTGCAAAAGGGGGAAAAGTTGGAGCTTATGGCGGGGCAGGAGTAGGCAAGACAGTAATCATTACTGAATTAATTAGAAATATTGCTCAAGAGCACAGTGGGGTTTCTGTTTTTGCTGGTGTTGGTGAGAGATCAAGAGAAGGTAACGATCTATGGCACGAAATGAAAGATTATGGTGTTTTAGATAGTACTGCACTAGTTTTTGGACAAATGAATGAACCTCCAGGAACAAGAGCAAGAATTGCATTAACCGGTTTAACAATGGCTGAATATTTTAGAGAAGTCGGAAAACAGGATGTATTATTATTTGTTGATAATGTATATAGATATACACTTGCTGGGATGGAAGTGTCAGCATTATTAGGAAGAATGCCATCTGCTGTAGGATATCAACCTACACTAGCTACTGAAATGGGTGATCTCCAAGAAAGAATAACTTCAACTGTTGATGGTTCAATAACTTCTTTTCAGGCTGTTTATGTTCCTGCTGATGATTATACCGATCCAGGTATTGTAACTACATTTGGTCATTTAGATGCATCAATATCTCTTGAAAGATCTTTAGCTGCACAGGCATTATTTCCTGCAGTAGACCCACTAGCATCAAGTTCAAGAATTATGGAGCCAGGCATAGTAGGTGAAGAGCACTATAACGTAGCAAGAGAGGTTCAAGAAGTATTACAAAGATTTAAAGACTTGCAAGACGTAATAGCTATTTTAGGAATTGAAGAATTATCTGAAGAAGATAGGGAAGTAGTATTCAGAGCAAGAAAAATACAGAGATTCTTAACCCAACCATTCCATGTAGGAGAAGTATTTACTGGAATACCTGGAAAATATGTAAAAGTTGAAGACACTATAAAGGGCTTTAAGGAAATTCTTAGTGGTCAACATGACGACCTTCCTGAACAAGCTTTTTACATGATAGGTACTATTGATGAAGCAGTTGAAAAAGCAAAAACATTAAAAGGTTAATCATGGCTTCTTTAGAATTAGAAATAGTAACATCTGAAGAAACAGTTTTTAGCGGTGATGTTGATTACGTATCTGCAAAAAGTGTTGATGGGCAAATTGGTATTTTACCAAACCATATATCTCTTATTTCAGAATTAGATAAGGGCAGCCTGCTTTGGAGGAGTGGAAATAAAGAGCAAGATATTTCAATACAAGGCGGGTTTATTGAAATTATGAAGAACAAGGTAACTATTTTAGTTGATGGTTCAGTTAAATAGTTTATTTTGACAAACTGCTTTGCCTTAAGTGGTATGACATTGATTCAACTTGTAGCCCAGGATCAATATTCTTTAATATTACGTAGTCAGGTACTTTTGGGGCAAAGCTAGAAAAATTAAGTATGTAATTTAATTCATTTTCAATTAAACTTTCTGCAACAATTTGAGAGTTGTTATTTTCAGTTGCAATTATCCCGATTTTTATATTTCTTGATTTGACTGTCCTGCTTAAATCTTTCATGTTTTGAATTTTTAAGTTAGATATTTTTTTACCAATTAGTCTTTTATTTGGATCAAATGCTGCAACAATTCTGAAAGTTTCTGATTTTTTCTGTTTCATAAACTCAACAGAAGATTTACCTAATCTTCCACCACCAATTATAACTGCATTCCATTTAGCTTCTAAACCTAATTGTTTTTGCAATGCTTTTTTTAAATTTTTTACATTATAACCTTTTCCATTAATACCAAATTTTCCTAAATAATTTAAATCTTTTCTAATTTGGCCAGGTTCAACGGGTAGGTAATTTGATAGTTCTTTGGAACTTGTTAACTTTTTCATTTCTTGCTGCAATTGGTTCAGAACTCTTAAATATATTGCCATTCGATCAAGTACAATCGAAGGAATTTCTGAATTAATATATGATTTATTTGAGATATTTTTTTTCATTAATGATTATTTTAACTTGAAATATAATATTTTATTAGTTGACATGAATCATATCAAGTTATAATATACTAATTGATATAAGAAACAGAATACGAAATATATAAATTGGAAAGTGGTGTATACATAATTAGTGTAGCAGCAAGGCTGTTAGAAGTTCATCCTCAAACATTGAGGAAGTATGAAAAATATGGTCTTGTAAGGCCTTCAAGATCTGTTGGTATGTTAAGACTATATTCAGAAGAAGATTTGATTAGGTTAAAAATTATTAAAACACTAGTAGATGATTATGGAGTAAATTTGGCTGGTATTGCAATCATAATGGACCTTGTAGAAGGCATTGATGAAATATCTATGATTTCAAACACCACTGATGAAACAAATTTCAATTCAAGAAAAGCAATTATAAATGAAAAAGTTAAACTTTTATTAGAAAACTTTGTTGTGTGATGGGCAAAAAAAAGGATAAAAAAGAAGATTTAGATTTAAAGGCCCTTGAGAAAGAGGTTGGTGACTTGAAAAATATTGCCGCAAGAGCTCAAGCAGACTTAGTTAATTACAGAAATAGAATGAAAGTAGAGCTATTAGAAATTGAGAAAAAAACAATCAAGAACTTCGCTTTAAAAATTTTAACAGTTATAGATGATATTGATTTAGCAATTGATAATTCTAAAGAAGCATCAAAAGAATTGCTTGAAGAGGGATTAAAAAATATAAGAAATAAATTTGAAAACTTATTGAAACAAAAAAATATAAATGTCATTGAAGAAAATAAAAATTTTGATCCCTACATTCATGAAGCTGTTCTAAAAACTGAATCTGATTCTCAAGACGGAAGTATATTAAACATATTAAGAAATGGTTATGTTATGAATGATGAGGTCATTAGGCCTGCACAAGTAGAAATTGCAGAAAATTTAAAGAATAAAAATAACGATAAGGAGAAATAAATGCCTAAAATTATTGGAATTGACTTAGGAACAACAAATTCAGCTGTAGCAGTAATGGAAGCTGGAGAACCAAATATACTTGAAAGTAAAGAGGGCAAGAGAACTACACCTTCTGTAGTTGCAATTAATACAAAGACAGATGAAAGATTTGTTGGTGAACTTGCAAGAAGGCAAAGTGTTACAAATGCTGAAAATACAATATATTCTGCGAAACGTTTTATTGGAAGAAGGCATGATGATAAATCTGTAAAAGATGATGCTGAAAGAATTTCATATAAGTTAGATAAAGCAAAAAATGGGGATGTGCAAATTGTTCTTGGTGGTAAAAAACATACTCCAACCGAAATTTCTGCAATGGTTTTGCAGAAATTAAAAGAAGATGCCGAACATAAATTAGGAGAAAAGGTTACTCAGGCAGTCATAACTGTTCCTGCTTATTTTAGTGACAGTCAAAGGGAAGCAACAAAAGTAGCTGGTAAGATTGCAGGCTTAGAAGTCATGAGAATCATTAATGAGCCAACTGCAGCATCTCTTGCATATGGACTTGATTCAAAAGGAGATAAAACAATTGCTGTTTATGATTTGGGTGGAGGAACTTTTGATATTACAATTCTGCAGCTTGGTGATGGTGTTTTTGAAGTTAAATCAACAAATGGGGATACTCACTTGGGGGGAGACGATTTTGATAATTTATTACTTGATCATGTTGCAAAAGAATTTAAAGATCTTGAAGGAATTGATTTAAAAAAAGATCCTGCTGCATTACAAAGATTAAGGGTGGAAGTTGAAAGAGCTAAAATTGAATTATCAACTGTTACACAATCTGAAATTAATTTACCATTTATTACTGCTGATGCTAATGGTCCAAAGCACCTTGTATCCAATATTACAAGGGCAAAATTAGAAGAAATTGCAAGCGACTTAATTGAAAGGACAGTTGGTCCATGTAAACAAGCAATCAAAGATTCTGAAATAGATTTAAAAAATATTTCAGATGTAATACTTGTAGGCGGAATGACAAGGATGCCTGCAGTTATAAATAAAGTGAAAGAAATCTTTGGTAAAGATCCTTCAGCGGGCATTAATCCGGATGAAGTTGTTGCTATGGGTGCAGCTATTCAAGCTGGAGTGCTCGAAGGTGATGTTAAAGATGTATTACTTTTAGATGTAACCCCGTTATCAGTAGGTATTGAGACGCTAGGAGGAGTAAGAACTACTTTAATTGAAAGGAACACAACAATACCAACTTCCAAAAGTGAAACATTTACAACTGCTGCAGATAACCAAACAAGTGTTGAAATTCATGTATTGCAGGGAGAACGAGAAATGGCGAACGATAATGTTTCGATTGGGAGATTTAATTTAGATGGTATTGCTCCAGCTCAACGTGGAGTTCCTCAAGTTGAAGTAACATTTGATATTGATGCTGACGGAATTTTAAAAGTTTCTGCTAAAGATAAGGGTACTGGAAAAGAACAACACATCACCATTACTGGAAGGTCTGGTCTTGATGAAAATGAAATTGAGAAATTAGTTGATGAAGCTTCTGAATTTGCTGAAGAAGATAAGGCCAAGAAGGAGAAAGTTGAAGCAAGGAATAATGCAGAAAGTACTATTTATGCAACAGAAAAATTAATTAATGAAAACGGGGACAAGATTTCTGAAGATAAGAAAAATGAATTGAATGAAATGAAAGAAAAATTATCTACTTTAATTAATAGCGAAGAAGAAAATACTGAAGAAATTGTAAATCTAACAAACGAAATTCAAACAAAAATGCAGGAGGTAGGCCAGGACATTTATTCTCAACCTCAACCTGAAAGTGGTAACAATGATGATAACAACGATGATTCTGATACCATAGAAGGTGAATATAAGGAGGTTTAAATGAAGTTTTACAGGATAAATAATTTTTATCTAAATGGTAATGAAAAATCATACTTCGATTCGTCTTTGATAGCATTACATAAAGATGTTGCTTACTCTTTAGGTGATATAGAATTTGAAGAATTATATTCATTAGCTAAAGAAAAATCTGCTGAATTAAATCAGACCATCTCTGTAAACTCTTACGTAGAGTCATTAATTAGTAATGGTGAATTATTTAAGTCTGATACATTGACTGAAAAACAAATTGAGCAATCGTTACAATCTCCAATCTATCCTCAAGAAGTTTGGGCTGCTGGAGTTACATACAGTGACAGTATGAGAGAAAGGCAAGCAGAAAGCGAATCACCAGATGTATATGCAAAAGTATATAATGCTGAAAGGCCAGAAATATTTTTTAAAGGTACTGGTGACAGAATGCAGCCTCCTGAAGATGAATTGGGAATAAGAAAAGATTCTGGATGGGATGTTCCTGAATCTGAGCTTGCAGTTATAATTATTGATGGAGAAATCGCTGGATTTACCATTGGTAACGATATGAGTAGTAGATCTATTGAAGGTGAGAACCCACTATATTTACCTCAAGCCAAAGTTTACAACAAGTCATTTTCAATTGGTCCATGCATTATTTCTTCAGAAGGAATTGATCCACAAAACTTAAAAGTTAGTTTAAAAATTTTAAGAGATAAGAAAGTTGTATTTAATGGTGACTCAAATACTTCAGAAATGAAAAGAAATGTTTACGAACTTGTCGAGTGGCTTCAGAGAAGTAATGATCTGCCTGAAGTTGCTGTATTGATGACAGGGACTGGAATTATTCCTCCACAAGATTTTACTTTGAAAGAAAATGATGTAGTTGAAATAGAAATTGAGAAAATAGGAATATTGAGAAATAAGATTGCTTTAGTCTAATTTTTTCCAGCTAGTTATACTTTCCTTATCTTCTATTTCTATGCCGTATCTGATAAGTAAGTCTCTTATCTTGTCTGAAATTTCATACATTTTTGAGTTTCTAGCAACAGATCTAATTTCAAGAAGACTTTCGATATCAATATTTACATAGTCACTTATTGGGTCATTTTCAATTACCAAGTCTTCCTTTTTTTCTACTAATTTAGGGATATAATTTGAATTGATATTTTTAATGTCCATTGAATCACCATTTTTCAAACAAATTTCACCCTCTCTTGATATAAAATAGACATTTCCAAGCCCTCTAACATTCATAATTGATTTATCTAAATCAAATGTTAATGAAGTATGTTCATCTATCCCAATTGTAATGACATCAAGTCCATCGATTAAATTATTAAATCTCTTTTTACCAATAAAGCAATGGGAAGTATCATGATCCCCACCTTCTTGGTTATTAAAATGAGGAACAATTACAGTATCTTTACCTAAAAAATCTAAAACATTTAAACCTTCATTTAACCCTTGCAAGTCACCAACTTTATATATTTCGTAAACCGGAATTACATATCTGCCAAGTGTAAGTGCAGCAGCACTTGCAAAAGCCATTACAACACCAGATTTTAATTTATTTTTTAACACATCACCTAAATTATGTTTAAGCCAAATTTTTGATGCGAAAGTTGGGCTACCTGGTCCAGAAAAAATAAAATCAGCATTAGATAATAATGCAGTATGTTCATTACTATATGATTCTTCACTTGTAAGATTTAAACTTTTTAATTTTAAATTTATTTTACTAGCAAAATAGTCTTGAATCTTTTTTGAAAGTATCATGTTATTTTCCTGAAAACCAAAAGGTGTATCGAGAAGAAGATTTTTTTGAAGATCGTAGCTTAGCCCGTCTATGATATGCCTATAATTTTTAGCCATATGGGGAGAAGTTTCACCAGATCCAAAAAGAGTAAGTATTCTATTTTTAGATTTTTTGGCTTTCAATGAATTTACCTTCTATCCAACTATTAATTATTTTTGAAACAATTTCTGGTTTTTGAGCATGAATATCATGATCACCAGTTAATTTTTTTACCGTAATGTCTATTTTATCATGTTCAAAATCATCAAAATTTATATCGAAACTTACAAGTATAAATAATATTGGTATGCTTAGTGACTTTAAATTTTTTATTGAGTTATTTGACCACAGGCTTTCCAATAGCTTTAAATGATTTTTTAATTCAAGTCGTTTAATAACCTTGTTATCCTTATCAACATCAAAAATACTGAACTGCCCTAATATTGCTTTTTCTGACCAATCAGGATGATTATCTTTTAAAAGTTTGAGAATCTTTTCTTTTTTAATTCCATTTAAATCTGGAGGTTTTAAGGCTTTTAAGCATTCATCTTTACTTTTAAATTTATTTCTTAAATTAATTATTCCTCCGTCCACAGCTATACAACCAATTATATTTTTATTTTTAATTGATGAGAGTACTGAAACTTCCGCACCCATTGATTGACCAACAATAATTATTTTTTTTAGATTTAACTTTTCTATAAATAAATTTACATCTTTTTGAAGTTGGGATAATTCGTACCCTTGACTAGGTTTATCGGATAATCCATGACCTCTTAAATCTAAAGCATAATAATTATAGTTTTTTCCTAATTGATCAATTAATGGTTCCCAAAGAAATGATGACGATGATAATCCATGAATCATTAATATATTTATTTTATTTTTATAATTTGAATTATTAAGATAATGCAGTTTGAGGTTGCCAAGATTTAAGAATTTAGATTTCAATTTACTTTAATGTTCAGGAAGTTGAATCACTCTCATAAGATTTGTGTTGCCTGGAATACCAATTGGCATTCCTGCAATAACTACAACTAAATCATTTTTCTTGGCTAAACCTGTTTCTAGACTCACTTTAGATCCAAGTTTAAACATATCTTGCACATTTTTAAATTTAGATGCATGTATAGGAATAACCCCCCACCTTAACAATAATGTCTCAATATTTTCTCCTTGAATAAGGCCAATTATAAATGCTTTTGGTCTAAATGAAGATACCCTTCCAGCAGTACTTCCAGATTCTGTGAAAGCAAGAATTGTTTTTGCATCAACTAAGTTTGAAGTTTTACAAGCATTGTATGCAATTGCATCATCTACAGAAGAGAAGTCCATAGAATTAGATTTTTTCTCTAAATAGTAATCATAGTTGTAGTTTAATTCAGCTTCAGAAGAAATTTTTGCCATATTAATTACTGATTCAACTGGATATTTCCCGATAGAAGTTTCAGCAGAAAGCATTATTGCATCTGTTCCATCCATTACTGCGTTGTGTATATCTGTTGCTTCTGCACGTGTTGGTGAGGGAGATTCAATCATAGATTCAAGCATTTGAGTAGCTGTAATTACAGGCTTTCCTTGAATATTTGATTCCTTAATGATTTTCTTTTGTATGCCTGGCACTTTTTCTATTGGCAACTGAACCCCTAAATCGCCTCTAGCAACCATTACGCCATCTGATTCTTTAACAATTTCTTTTAAATGAGGCACAGAGCTGGGTAATTCAATTTTTGAAATGAACTGCGGGCGGAATTTAGATTTTAAAAAGTATTTTTTTACTTTTTTAATATCATCACTGTTTCTTATAAAAGATAACCCAACAAAAGTAGCATTAACTTTTTTAGCAAAATTTAATCCATTCTTTGTTTCATTTGTAAAATAATCAAGTTTATTTACAGAACCGGGGATAGTAACTGATTTATTTGATTTAAGGTTTGAATTATTCAGAACAGTGCAATAAATATTTTTACCTCTCTTTGAATCAATACTCAACTTGATAAGCCCGTCATCAAGAAAGATCTGTTTACTTTTACCTACTTCTTTAGATATTCCATATGGCCAAACATTTAATTTGATTACTTTTTCATTTAAATCTGTTTCACTTCCAATAATTATTTTTTGACCTTTCTTTAAGTCAATTGATCCCCCAGGTATTTTACCTACTCTGTATTTAGGGCCTGGTATGTCAATTAATATTCCTATTGGTACTGAAAGTTCATGTGCGGCTTCTCTTGCATTAGAAACATATTTTTTATGCTCATCAATTGTTCCATGAGAAAGGTTTAGCCTAGCCACAGACATTCCTTCAGAAATCATTTTCTTCAATATCTTAACTTCACTTGAAGATGGACCTATTGTGCAAACAATTTTTGTTCTAGGTCTTTTTTTTATAAAATTTTGTAAAGAATATTCCAAATTATGTTTCTTAAAATATAGAAATATATAAGTCTAATTAATAACCTATTTCACAGGATAACGAAATAAGTTTCCTATAACAACATTAATTTATTTTATTTTAGGCTCTTTATGTTTTTTTATGGCTACATAGGAAAAAATTCTAAAAATTACGATGAAAATATTTTATCTAAATTTCTAGAATACTCATTAGAGCAT
>Ga0208127_1000907_pt1 | contig 15170 bp, 19 predicted proteins | sample ETNtaG_6_FD_185751 | JGI IMG/M metagenome (GOLD analysis project Ga0208127, IMG submission 185751) | Marine microbial and viral communities from oxygen minimum zone, Eastern Pacific Ocean - ETNP201306SV45 (SPAdes) (version 2) | ecosystem: Environmental > Aquatic > Marine > Oceanic ...
CCAAGAACTCTAATTGTTAGAACTTCTTTTGCTCCAGTATTGTCAGCTACTAATAATCTACTTTCTGATTGTACCATTTTTTACTTAGCTTTTTCAATTATTTCAACCAACCTCCAACATTTATTTTTACTTATTGGTTTGGTTTCCATTATTTTAACAATATCCCCTTCTCCACATTCATTGTTTTCGTCATGAGCACTATATTTTTTAGTTCTCAAAACAAACTTTCCATACTTAGGATGTTTTACTTTTCCAACCTCAGAAACAACAATAGATTTTTCCATTTTGTTGCTAGTTACTACACCTATTCTTTCTTTTCTTAAATTTCTATTTTCCATAGTTATTTTTGTGATCTATTCGAAATTTCTGCTTTTAACCTTGCAATCGTTCTTCTAATATTTCTGATCTGAAGTGGATTTTCTAAAGGTGACACTGTATGAGTTACTTTTGTATCATAAAGTGTTTTAGATAATTCACCTAGCTTATCTACTAGTTCATCATCAGATAATATTTTAATTTCTTTTTGTTTCATTTTATACTAATTCGTAATCGTTAGCAATAATAAATTTAGTTTTAACAGGAAGTTTTTGTGCAGCTAATCTTAAAGCTTCTTTGGCAATTTCAATATCAACACCAGCAATTTCAAACATAATTCTTCCTGGCTTTACCACAGCAACAAAATACTCAGGTGCACCTTTACCTTTACCCATCCTTACTTCAAGAGGTTTTTTGGTAATAGGTTTATCCGGAAATATCTTAATCCATAATTGGCCTTCCCTTTTCATATACCTAGTTGCAGCAATCCTTGCAGCTTCTATTTGTCTAGAAGTAATAAATTTTGACTCTAGCGACTTAATACCGAACATACCATTAGAGAGACGGTGACCTCTTTGGGAAACACCTTTCATTCTCCCTTTTTGCATTTTTCTAAACTTCTGTCTCTTTGGTGATAACATAATTTATCTTCTTCTTTGTTTATTATTTTTATTTTTTCCTGAGTTAGAACTTAGACCGACTAGTGGCGATAATTCTCTCTTACCGTAAACTTCACCCTTCATTATCCAAACTTTAACTCCCAATCTACCATATGTTGTATGAGCTTCAACTAATGCATAATCTATATCAGCTCTGAAAGTTGATAGAGGAATTCTTCCATCCTTATAGGTCTCAGATCTTGCCATCTCAGCTCCATTTAGTCTACCAGATATTTGAACTTTAATTCCTTCGGCATTCATTCTCATCGTTGCTGCAATAGCCATTTTGATTGCTCTTCTATATGAAATTCTGTTTTCAATTTGTCTAGCAATTGATGATGCAACTAATTGGGCCTCAAGCTCGGGTCTTTTAATCTCAACAATATTCAACTGCACATCCTTTCCAGAAAGTTTTTTTAACTCTTCTTTCAATTTATCAACTTCTTGACCAGCCTTACCAATGATAATACCAGGTCTTGCAGTAGTAATTGTGATCGTTACAAGTTTTAATGTTCTTTCGATGATAACTCTAGAGACACTTGCTTTGTTTAATCTTGTAAAAATATATTTACGGATAGTTTCATCTTCAGCAATCATATCACCAAAGTTTTTTCCACCATACCAGTTAGATTCCCATCCTCTGATAATTCCTAATCTGTTACCTATTGGATTTGTTTTTTGCCCCATTTAGTTAATATTTTGATTTAAGTTTCCAAGAATCATAGTAACATGATTTGATCTTTTTCTAATTCTGTGTGCTCTACCTTGAGGGGCAGGTCTTAATCTCTTTAGCATTCCCGCGCCATCAACTTTAATTTCTTTGATGTAAAGCTGCTCATTTTCAACATCAGAGTCAGGATTCTTTTGCTGCCAATTATTTATAGCTGAAAGAAGTAATTTTTCTAGTCTTAAAGAAGCTTGTTTTTGGCTAAACTTTAAGATCGAAAGAGCCTTATTGACATCTTTACCTCTTACTTGATCAGCAACTAGTCTCATTTTACGAGGAGATGTAGGACAGTTATTAAGCTTAGCCATAATTAATGACTTTTTTAATTCTTTCCTTGAATCTGATGTATTTCTTTTTCTAGCTCCCATAATTATTTACCTTTTTTACCACCAGCATGACCTCTGAAAGATCTAGTAGGTGAAAATTCGCCTAACTTATGACCAACCATGTTTTCTGTTATGTAAACAGGGACAAACTGACGTCCATTATAAACAGCAATTGTTTGACCAACAAAATCAGGAATTATCATAGATGACCTAGACCAAGTTTTTATTACTGACTTCTTATTTGAATCCAAGTTTCCTTGAACTTTCTTCAGTAAGCTCTTGTGTACATACGGCCCTTTTTTTAATGATCTTGGCATATCTTATTTTCTTCTTTCTATTATAAACTTATTACTAAACTTTTTTCTATTTCTAGTTCTATATCCTTTTGCAGGAATTCCATTCTTAGATCTAGGATGACCTCCAGATGCTCTACCTTCTCCACCTCCCATTGGATGATCTACAGGATTCATAACAACTGCTCTGGTTCTTGGTCTTCTTCCAAGCCATCTTGTTCTTCCAGCTTTACCAGAAACAATTAATTGATGATCTGAATTAGATACTGTTCCAATTGTAGCCATACAATTAACTAAAATCATTCTAGTTTCACCAGATGGCATTTTTATTGTAGCAAATTTTCCATCTCTTGCCATCAACTGAGCATATGATCCTGCGCTTCGAGCAATTGCTGCCCCTTTTCCTGGTGTCATTTCAATACATGAAATGGTAGAACCTAATGGAATTGAGCTTAATGGCATTGCATTTCCAATATTTGGATCAACACTATTTCCAGAAATAACTTTTTGACCAACTTTTAACCCTTTCTGAGCTATTATATATCTTTTTTCTCCATCATCGAACTTTATTAATGCAATAAAAGCTGACCTGTTTGGATCATATTCAATTGTTAAGACTTCAGCAGGTGCATCATGCCTGTTACGTTTAAAGTCAATGATTCTATACTTTTTCTTATGCCCACCTCCTCTGAACTTCATAGTCATTCTTCCTTGACTATTTCTTCCACCAGTTTTTTTCATAGGAACCAAAAGACTTTTCTCGGGTTTATTTGCTGTAATAGCATCAAACCCGTTTACAGTTCTTCCTCTCTGGCCTGGTGTTATTGGTTTTAATTTCTTAATTGGCATAACTTATAAATTATAAATTGTTGTAAAAATCAATTGAGTCACCCTCAACTAGTTGAACAATAGCTTTTTTTCTAACAGCAGACTTTGAGTTTTGAATTCCACTCTTTGTATATTTAGTGCGTCTTTCAGGTCCATAAATCTGAGTTCTTACTTTACTAACAGTTACATTATATCTTTCTTGTACAGCATTTTTAATTTCTACCTTATTAGCATTCTTTTTAACTAAAAAAGTATACCTATTTCTAAGTTCGCTATCGTTAGTAGCTTTTTCTGTTATTATAGGTTTTAAAATTACATTCATCATTTATATAAGTTTTGACTGAATTTTTTCAACTGCATTCTCTTCGATAACCAGATGTTGAGCGTTTACTATACTGAAAGTTGATATCTCAGAATCAGTAACCACCTCTGATTTTTCTAAATTTCTGGCGGACAAATATACATTTTTATTAACTCCATCCATTATGAACAAAGTTTTTTTACCCTCAAGTCCAAATGCTTTAATAAGCTTATCAAAATCTTTAGTTTTCGGAGCTTTAAAATTAATACTCTCAACAATAGAAATTGATTTTGATTTTAATTTATCAGAAAGGGCAGATTTTCTAGCAAGCTTTTTTACATTCTTATTAACCTTTTGATCATAACCTCTTGGTCTTGGACCAAAAATGGTACCCCCACCTCTAAATAAAGGATTTTTTATACTACCAGCTCTAGCTGTTCCAGTACCTTTCTGTTTCTTTATCTTTCTTGTACTTCCTTTGATTTCAGCTCTTTCTTTTGTTTTGGCATTGCCTTGACGTTGATTAGCTAGGTATTGTTTAACATCAAGATAAACAGCATGATCGCTTGGCTCAACTTCAAAGACCTTCTTAGAAAGTTCTACCTTTCTTCCCGTTTCTTTACCTTTTATATCTAATACTGATGCTTTCATTATTTTCTAATTGTAACAATTGAATTTTTGTGGCCTGGAACACAACCTTTTATAACAAGTAGGTTTTTTTCAGGAACAACTTTGATAACTTTTAAATTCTGAACAGTAACTTTCTCATTACCCATCTGACCCGCCATTTTCATACCCTTAAAAACTCTAGCAGGATATGAAGCAGCACCAATAGAACCAGGAGCTCTTAATCTGTTATGCTGTCCATGCGTAGATTGACCTACACCAGCAAAACCATGTCTTTTAACAACACCTTGAAATCCTTTTCCTTTAGAAGTGCCAGAAATATCAACAAATTCTCCTTCGTTAAAATGATTAACATTAAGAACATCTCCAACACTAAGTTCATTTTCAAAGTTTTTAAATTCAAAAAGATTGCTTTTTGGAGCTGTCTTAGCATTTTTAAAATGTCCAGCCTCAGCTTTGTTAATATTTCTCTCTTTTTTATCTAAGAAACCTAACTGAACTGAATTGTAGCCATCTTTTTCTTCATTTTTTATTTGTGTAACAACACAAGGACCAGCTTCGATTATAGTACACGCAAGATTGTTGCCTTTTTCGTCGTAAAGGCTAGTCATTCCAATTTTTTTTCCGATTAATCCAGACATGATTCTATATTTAAACTTTAATTTCTACTTCAACTCCACTTGGTAATTCTAACTTCATTAGTGCATCTATAGTTTTTGAAGATGAACTGTAAATATCAAGTAATCTTTTATAAGATGACAACTGGAATTGTTCTCTTGATTTTTTATTAACATGTGGAGATTTTAGAACTGTAAAAATTTTCTTCTTTGTTGGAAGAGGAATTGGACCAGTGACAATAGCACCAGTTGTTTTTACAGTCTTAACAATCTTCTCAGCTGACTTATCAACTAAGTTAAAGTCATACGATTTAAGTTTTATCCTAATTTTTTGACTCATAATTATTCTTGATTTCCTTTAATTGAAGCAATAACCTCTTGAGAAATATTGCTTGGGGTTTCAGCATAATGTGAAAACTCCATAGTTGATGTTGCTCTACCAGAGCTTAATGTTCTTAAAGATGTAACATAACCAAACATTTCAGAAAGAGGAACAACAGCTTTAACAACTTTTGAACCAGCTCTATCATCCATGTTATTTACTTGACCTCTTCTTCGATTTAGATCTCCAACAATATCACCCATATTTTCTTCAGGTGTTAAAACTTCTAATTTCATTATTGGTTCCATTATTACAGATTTTGCCAAACGAGCAGCTTCTTTAAAACCTAGTTTCGCTGCAAGTTCAAATGATAATGAATCTGAGTCAACAGGGTGAAAAGATCCATCATTTAGAGAAACTTTCATAGCATCTATTTCAAAACCAGCAAGAGGACCATTTTTCATAGCATCTCTAAATCCTTTTTCAACAGATGGAATATATTCTTTAGGAATATTACCTCCCTTGATATTGTTTACAAACTCAAGTCCTTCTTTACCTTCTTCTGCAGGTTCCATAGTAAATACAATATCAGCGAATTTACCACGTCCACCAGTTTGTTTTTTATATACTTCTCTGTGATCAGCAGTAGCAGTGATGTTTTCCTTGTATTCAACCTGAGGTTGCCCCTGATTTACTTCAACCTTAAATTCTCTTTTTAATCTGTCTACTATAATGTCTAAATGTAATTCTCCCATCCCAGAAATTATAGTTTGACCTGAAGCTTCATCTGTTCTAACTTGAAAAGTTGGATCTTCTTCAGCAAGCTTTGCTAAAGCCATACCAAGTTTATCAACATCTGCTTTAGTTTTGGGCTCGACTGCAATACCAATTACTGGATCGGGGAATATCATACTTTCAAGCACAATTGGATGTTTTTCAGAACTTAATGTATCACCCGTTTTAATATCTTTAAAACCTACAGCAGCTCCAATATCACCAGCTTCAATAAAATCTATGGCATTCTGTTTATCAGCATGCATCTGATAGATTCTTGAAATTCTTTCTTTATTTTCTGATCTATTGTTAAATATGTATGACCCAGCATCTAATCTACCAGAATAAACTCTAAAAAATGCTAATCTTCCAACATATGGGTCGGTAGCAATTTTAAATGCAAGAGCAGAAAATGGTTCAGATGCACTAGGCTTTCTAGAAATTTCATTATCGGTTCCAGGTTCTGTTCCAATGATTGCTTCCTTATCTTCAGGTGATGGTAAATATCTACAAACACAATCTAGTAAAAATTGAACACCTTTATTTTTAAATGCAGAACCACAAACCATAGGAATAATACTCATATCTTGAGCAGCTTTTCTTAACGCTTCGTGAATTTCATCTTCTGAAATTGAATCTGGATCATCAAAGAATTTTTCAAGCAGATTATCATCATATTCAGCAACTGCCTCAATTAGGTTAGCACGATACTTCTCAACATCAGCTTTCATATCATCAGGGATATCAATAACATCAAATGTTGAACCCTTGTTTTCTTCATGCCACACTATCGCCTGGTTTTTAACTAAGTCAACAACACCTTTAAAGTCTTCTTCTTCTCCAATTGGCAAAACAATTGGAACAGCATTAGACTTCAACATATCTTTTATTTGCTGACAAACCTTTAAAAAGTCAGAACCTTGTCTATCCATTTTATTCACAAATCCCATCCTTGGGACTTTGTAATTATCAGCAAGTCTCCAGTTAGTTTCAGACTGTGGCTCAACACCATCAACTGCACTAAACAAAAAAACAAGACCATCCAAGACTCTTAAAGATCTATTTACTTCAACAGTAAAGTCTACGTGACCGGGTGTATCTATTATGTTAAAATGATATGGCTTTGTGCCATCAATTTTATTTCCTTGATCTGTTGGGAAGTTCCATGTACATGTTGTCGCAGCAGATGTAATTGTAATACCTCTTTCTTGTTCCTGCTCCATCCAATCCATTGTTGCTGCACCATCATGAACTTCTCCAATTTTATGGCTAACACCTGTGTAATATAGAATTCTTTCAGTTGTAGTAGTCTTACCCGCATCAATGTGCGCAGCAATTCCAATGTTTCTAGTATATTTTAAATCTCTAGCCATCTTAATTAAAATCTAAAGTGTGAAAATGCTTTGTTGGCTTCAGCCATTTTGTGAGTATCAGTTCTCTTTTTAACTGCAGCACCCTCTTCTTTTTCAGCTGCTATAATTTCACCTGCAAGCTTTTGAGCCATTGATTTTTCATTTCTTTTTCTTGCAAAACTGATTAACCACTTCATGGCTAATGATATTTTTCTATCTGGTCTAATTTGCATTGGAATTTGAAATGTAGCACCACCAATTCTTCTACTTCTAACTTCAACATGTGGCATTACATTAGAAAGACCATCTTTCCAAATCTCTAAGGAAGATTTTTCTGATGTATTTTTTTGCTCAATTATATCTAGAGCGTCATAAAAAATTTTAAATGCAGTTGATTTTTTACCATCCCACATAAGATTATTAACAAATCTTGTGACTAATTGGTCGTTAAATTTCGGGTCTGGAAGTAAAGGTCTTTTTTTTGCTTTTCTTTTTCTCATTTTTTATTAATTGAGCGGTTCATCAAACAACTTTGAACATCATTAACTTTTGGCCTTAGGTCTTTTAGCACCGTATTTAGATCTTCTTTGAGATCTTCCTTCAACGCCAGCAGTATCTAAAGCACCTCTAACTACGTGATATCTCACACCAGGGAGATCCTTAACTCTTCCCCCCCTGACAAGTACAATTGAGTGTTCTTGTAAGTTGTGTCCTTCACCGGGTATATATGCATTAACTTCAATACCATTAGTAAGTCTAACTCTGGCAACTTTTCTCATTGCTGAATTAGGTTTTTTAGGTGTTGTTGTGTAAACACGAGTACAAACACCTCTCTTCTGCGGACATTTAGTTAAAGAAGCTGATTTACTCTTCTTAACTATCTTTTTTCTTCCTTTTCTTACTAATTGCGATATTGTTGGCATATTTTCCTCTATTAAAGGGCTGCAAATGTATAATAATTTATTTATTATTCAAATCAACGGTAAAAAAAAATCAAATTTTTAATGTTTTCAGGGAAAACTTGAGGAGTTTTCAATTTTGGTTATATATATATAATGTATCATCAACAATAACTTTGTATAATTTTCTTATTCGTAAAAGTTGTTTTTTTTGAGGTTTTTGTTTGGTTTATTAACAATTAATTAACAAATTTGGGGGCACAAAAATAAAATTAACTATGAAAAAACTATTTTTTAGAGCACTTGTTATGTCTTTATTAATGACATTTCAATTAGGCTTTGCTCAAAAAACAGTTTCAGGTACAGTAACTGATACATCGGGTGTTCCTCTTCCAGGAGCAACTGTTGTAGTTCAAGGTACTAACAACGGTGTAACCACTAATTTTGATGGAGATTATTCTATTTCTGCTTCTGAAGGTGATGTACTTGTTGTAAGTTTCGTTGGATTTGAGTCTGCATCTGCTACTGTTGGAGCTGCGTCAACTTATGACTTTAGTCTTTCAGAAGGTAACGCACTTGAAGAAGTGGTTGTAACTGCCTTAGGTATTTCTCGTGAGAAAAAATCCTTGGGTTATTCACAACAAACTGTTGCTGGTGATGTTATTGCAGAAAGCAAACAAGTTGATTTAAATGTTGCCCTTACTGGAAAAGTAGCTGGTGTACAAATGATTGGTGGTTCATCATCAACATTTGATAACGGTTTCTTAAGATTAAGAGGTGAATCTGACGTATTGTATGTTGTAGATGGTATTAAAATCTACGCTATGTCAGATATTAACGTTGACAACATTGAAAGTATTTCTGTTCTTAAAGGTGCTGCTGCGACAGCTCTTTATGGTGCGGATGCAAAAAGTGGTGTAATTGTCATTACTTCTAAATCAGCTAAGGCTGGTGAAACAAGTTTTGAGGTTAATCACTCTACTTCTATAAGTTCTGTATCACTTTTACCTAAATATCAGAACGAATATGGTGGTGGATATTACACATCATGGGATACTTTTTCTTACAACCCTAATACAGATCCTGCTGAATGGGCTGCATTTAATGGACAATTAATTCCTTACTATGCTGCTGATGAATCTTGGGGTCCTAAATTAGATGGTACATTAGTAAGACATTGGGATAGCTGGATTCCAAATCACCCTGATTTCGGTACATTAAGACCTTGGGAGGCTAATCCTGACAACGTAAAGAATTTCTTCAACGATGGAATTGAAAACAGTACAACTTTAGCATTTAACGCTGGTAGTGATACTGCTTCTGTTAGAGGTTCAGCTAGATTAATAGATGAGTCTTTACCTTTTCCTAACACTGATAGAAATCAAATTGATGTAAACATGACTGGTGATGTTAAAATTGGAGATGGCTTAACAGCTTTTGCTTCATTAAACTACCAGTACAGAAAAACTTTAAACTTTCCAACAAACGGTTATGGTGGACTAGGTGCTAACTTTAATCAATGGTGGCAAAGACAGCTTGATATGGACAGACTTGAAAGAAACTATTTCTTTGAAGGAAAATATTACAGCTGGAACAGAAGATCTGCTAGAAATGCGACTCCTCTATACTGGGATGCTCCACATTTCGATTTTTATGGAGATCAAAACAATCAAAGAAAAAATGTTATGTATGGTAACTTCGGTTTAAACTACGAAGTATCTGATAACATTTCTGCTGATGTTGTAGTAAGAAGAAGATTTAACTCATATGAGTCTAACGGAAGAACTGGATGGGGTGGTATTGATACTCCTTCATACAGAGAATCGACTAGTAGATATACTCAAAATGAGGCTGCTGCTTCTTTAACATATAGCGAAAGATTTGATGAAGTTGATGTACAAGCTGTATTAGGTTACCAGGTTACTCAGAACAGAAACCAAAGCATTAGTGCTTCTACTGTTGGTGGGTTAACTGTAACTGATTTCTACAGTATTGCAACTTCTAAAGATAGACCAAATTACAGTTCAAGTTTAACAAAATCTAAATCACAAGCTACATTTGCGAGTGTTTCAGTAGGATATGATAGTACATTATACCTTGATGGTTCGTACAGATTAGACTGGGGATCAACTGCAAATCCAGATGATAACAGAATCGAAACATGGGGTCTTTCAGGATCATTCATTTTCGGTGAATTAATCGATGCTAGCTGGTTAGATTTCGGAAAACTTAGAGCTGGATATTCTGAATCTCCTGTATTTCCAGGTGCTTATGCAACTACTTCGGTATACAACGTAGGTACTGCTTATGGAAACTACTCAAGATTCTCAGTTCCAAATACTCAGGCTAACCCATACTTATTGGGTGGTACAAGAACTGAATTTGAAGCTGGTATTGAATTAAACTTTTTAAACAATAGATTAGGTTTAGATGTAACTTACTTTGACAGAAAAGATAAAGATCAACCAATTTCTATCCCTGTAACTGGTGCTACTGGATATAGTGGATTAGCAATTAACTCTGGTCAATCTTCTGCCGAAGGTATTGAGATTACTTTAAATACTACACCTGTTCAAACTGCAGATTTCAACTGGGATCTTTCAGTAAACTTCGCAACTCTAAACAAATATGTTGATTTCCTTGCTGAAGGAATTGAAACAAGAGTTCTTGATAGCTGGATGTCTTGGTATGGACTACAAACTCAAGAAAGAGTTGGTGAAGAATGGGGTGTAATTGTTGGTAGAAAGAAAGCTAAAACTGCTGATGGTACTGATATTTTAACATCTAGCGGTAGACCAACTTGGGAAAACAATCAAATCTTAGGTAACTTACTTCCTGATTTCACTGGTGGTTTAACATCACAAATGAGATATAAAAATTGGGATTTAGGTTTAGGATTTGACTTCCAAGCAGGTGGTAAATTCTACTCTACTTCAAATATGTTCTCATACTACTCAGGTCTTCACGAAGATACAGTAGGATTAAATGATAAAGGTAACCCTAAAAGAGACTCTACTTCAAATGGTGGTGGTGTACACGTAACTGGTGTTGATGCTTCTGGAAATCCAGTTGACACATACATGAGTGCAAGTTTTTACTACTACATCCACTTCTTTGGAAATCATGAGCACTGGTTATATGATGCATCTTATGTGAAATTAAGAACTGCTAGATTAGGATATAATTTCCCAAAAACTGCATTAGACAATACTCCATTTGATAATGTTAACGTATCATTAGTAGGTAATAACTTACTACTATTATACTCTAACATTCCTGAGGGAGGATTAGATCCAAGTGAGATCGAAGGTTCTGGTTCAATCGCTTCTGGATACAGAAACGTTGAAGGTGGTCAGTTGCCTCCGTCAAGAACTATTGGAATTAATGTAAGTTTAACATTTTAATATACAGTTAATAAAATGAATAAATTAATTAATAAAGTTGGAGTTTTAGCGATCGTTTTATCTCTGTTTGTAGTTTCTTGTGAAACTGTAGATTTTGGAGACGAAAATGTAAATCCTAACTCACCAACAACGAAAAAAACGGATGCATTATTAACAAATGCCATCACTTGGATGCCAAATGTTGTAAGTAGTGTAACTCCTAATTATTATGTTCAGACAGTATCAGACGTTACTTATACGTCTTACTCAAGATATGATACTGAATTCTGGTCATATGACAGTTACTATACTGGTCCTTTAGCCGATCTTAATGAGATCTTAATGCTAAATGAAAAGTATCCATCTGAAGTTTTAGGTGGTGGTAGTAACGGTAACCAAAAAGCTGCTGCTCATATTATGATGGCATATTACTATCTACATATGACAGACAGATGGGGAATGATTCCTTATTCTGAAGCTTTAAAAGGTTCAGAAAATACTAAGCCTGCACATGATTCTGTACAGTCAATATATAATTCACTTCTTTCTAATCTTGATGCTGCTGTAAGCATGATGGATAATGGAGGATTAAACGGTGATATTTTATTTGGTGGTGATATGAACTCATGGAGAACAATGGCTGCTGTATTAAAGATGAGAATGGCTATGAGAATGGCTGATGTTGATGGTGGAACTGCATCAAGTAAGTTTTTAGAAGCACACAGTGTACTACAAAACTTAACTTCAAGTTCTAACTGGCATTATCCATACTTAACAGCTGATGCTTTTGATAACCCATGGCAAGATAGATTTGAAACTAGATATGATTTTGTACCTAGTAAAAAATTCATCGCACACTTAGTTGACAACTCAGATCCAAGATTACCATTTATGGCTAATCCTGCTGCTGCGTCAGGAACTTATGTGGGGTTAGAATATGGTTTAGAAAACCCTGGAGTATTAGAAACTCAAGTTTCTTCATTTGATGATTCTATTATCTATGATGGAACTGGACAAGGTGGATGGATCTTTACTTATGCAGAGTTTGCTTTCATGATGGCTGAAGCTTATGAAAGAGGATGGCATAATGTAGGTGATACTCAAACTTGGGTAAGATTAGGAGTTGAATCATCTTGTGTAAGATGGGGTGCATCTGCTTCTGATGCTGCTGCATATGCTGCAACTGTAAACGTATCATCAATGAATGATATAGCTATGGAAATTTGGGTGGATATGTTCTTACAAGGATATGAAGCTTGGACTCAGTGGAGAAGACATGATTTTCCAGTACTTAGTCCTCCAGTAGCTGCTATTACAGGTACAGGAGTACCAGTAAGAAATGGTTATTCACAATTGGTTGCGTCTCAAAACAAAGCTAGTTATGATGCTGCTGTTGCTGCACAAGGTCCTAACACACAGGATACTAAATTATGGTGGGATACTAAGTAATTAGTAATCTATCAACTATAGATAAAGAAGCGCCCTTTTTAGGGCGCTTTTTTTTTTGGTATTAAATATTATTTAGATATTAGATTAAAATAAAAAAGATGAAAAAAATACTTATTAATATTTCAATTCTTTTAGTAGTATTTCAGTTAAATTCTCAATCAAGAGGATTATCTGGTGGTTCAAGCTCATCACTTAGTTCAATGTCTGACCTTACTTCAAGTAAGCTTTACAGTGGAGGTGATATTTTTGTTCTTGAAAAATTGAAAAAAAATAATAATATCGATGCTGTAGGAAATACATATCTTTTTGAAGAATTTAAAAATGGCTCCATCCAATTTAAAGATGGAAAGAAATATGAAGCTAATCTAAGGTTTGACATCTCAAATCAAAATTTTGAAATTAAGGGTAATGATGGAAAAGTTACACCAATTTCTATAAACGAAAATGTAGAAATTTATCTCGATAACCAAAGATATACCATGCACAGTGTAATGCTTGGAGAAAAGGGAGATCTTGCTGTTTTGAGAGATGTTGTTGTAAATAACAAACTGGAATTATATTTTTTTCCACGAAAAGTACTTGAACTGCCAACTGAAAGTTCAATTCAAGCACCGAGTTCTGGTTATGCGAAGAAAACCAAAAAGGCGCAATGGAAAGAAGCTCACATATATCTTATAAAATCAAAGGGAAATTATATTGAAGTTCCTAAAAGTCATAAAAAAATGTCACTACTAGGCGTTTTTAATGAAAAGGAATATAAATCATATAGAAAACAAAATAAAATAGATCTTAAAAAGGAAGAAGATCTCATAATGTTGATTAATCACTTTTCTAACTAAAGGTGTCTGAATCTAATATCATTTTTGGAAAAAGAACGGTTTTCGAAGCTTTAGAAAATGACGTTCAAATTGATAAAGTCTATATTGATAGAGACAATCAATTCATGGAAAATATCAAAAGAAAAGTACATGAAAAAAGTATTCAAATATCTTTTGTTCCAATTGAGAAGTTAAATAGACTAACAAAAGGTAATCATCAAGGGATAGTAGCAACTATTTCTCCAATCAAAACTTTAGATTTGAATTCTCTTGAAAAATCTATTATTGATAATAATTTTAATTTTTTAATACTTGACAGTGTTACTGATACAAAAAATTTTGGAGCAATAGTAAGGACTGCAGAATGTCTGGGAATGAATGGTATAATTATCTCAAAGTCAGGAAGCTCTCCAATTAATGGGGAAACAATTAAATCTTCATCTGGTGCAATATTTAATATTCCAATATTCAAAGTTGACCACATAAAAGATGCAATATTTCTATTAAAAGCAAATGAAATTAAAATAGTTTCTGCTGATGAAAAAGGAGAAAATTCAATTTATGATTTCAAATTTGATAGAAAAACATCTATCGTCATGGGATCAGAGGGTAAAGGAATTTCAAAATCAATTTTGAGTTTAAGTGATAATATTCTTATGATTCCTATGAAAGGAAAAGTAGAGTCTCTAAATGTTTCAGTTGCTACAGGAATTTTTATATCAGAATTAGCAAAGGAATTATAATATTTTCATAAGCTCATCTAGCTTGTGGATAATCTTACAATCTGAGTGAAGTGCTTCACCATGAGCAATTAAATGAATCGCTTCTAAACCATAATCAAGTGCACCTTTAATATCAGCTTCATAACTATCACCTATCATGATAGAATCAGTTTTTTTTGATTTTGAATCCTTTAATGAATATTCAAAAATATAGGGATTTGGCTTCTTTACTCCTACTGTTTCTGAATCATACACTTTTTTAAAATATTTACTAATTCCAGATGAATTAATCTTATTTTTTTGAACATTTTTAAAGCCATTAGTTATAATAAACAAATTATACCTTTTTGATAGGTAATCCAGAGTTTCTAATGCCATTGGCATTAAATGATAATTTTTTGGCAAATATTTAATATAGTCATCTGAAATTGAATTAATGATTTCATCAGAAATTTTATATTCTAACTTGTCAAATACAGATTTCAATCTATTATATCTTAAAAATTCTTTAGTGATTTTTTCTTCCCTGTATAATTTCCAATATTCAAAATTCAATGGAACATAGATTTTTAAAAACCTTTCTAGTGAGATTCTGACTTTATATTTTTTTAATAGTTTTTCAAAAGTCAAAGCAGAGTTTTTTTCGAAATCCCATATAGTATGGTCAAGATCAAAAAAAATATTTTTTAAATTTTTCATTTGTTAATTAATGATAAAAAATCTACGGATGAAAAACTTCCTGAACTCATTAAAAGTAA
>Ga0208127_1000909_pt1 | contig 15157 bp, 13 predicted proteins | sample ETNtaG_6_FD_185751 | JGI IMG/M metagenome (GOLD analysis project Ga0208127, IMG submission 185751) | Marine microbial and viral communities from oxygen minimum zone, Eastern Pacific Ocean - ETNP201306SV45 (SPAdes) (version 2) | ecosystem: Environmental > Aquatic > Marine > Oceanic ...
GCCTCGGTGAATGGGTATTTCCGAGATTACACGGATCGAAACGCCAGGGACATAGACGGCTTTCGCATCGACGAGACTCGATTGGGGACGGATCGGGTCGCCTTCGAGTCGGGCTATCAGAGGACGTTTCAGCTAGGCGCGTTTCAAGGAGAATGGGAGCTTGAAGGAATCTTCCGCCAACGTCGCGATAGACACTCGGGCTACTATGATCGAGATCGCTTGAAACTGGGCTTGGACGCTGAACTCAAGGGGGAGAAATGGACCTTCTATGCGGATCTTTACTATGCGGAAAGCGAGTACTTGAATCAGATTGCAGATGATGATGCTCTGCGTCAGTCCGACGAGTGGGTTTGGGAGATCGAAGCCAATCGCCAGCTGAACGAACATTGGAGCGTCTTTGGACGCATTAACCGGGAGATATCCGATTCAAATGAATCCTTTTTCAGTTATCGAACGAATAGTATACTGTTGGGTCTATCGTACCGCTAGGCATTCTGCCCAGAGGCGCGTACCCTGACTGGTATAACTGCTCCTTATAGATGACTGATCGAATGGAAACCCGCAAGCGCGGGCTTGGGTCGAACTGGATCGCCCCATTGGCTCTCGCGATGATCGTCGCCCTTTTTGGCGTCATGGTCGCGGTTGCCAGCGCTCAATTGCGCCGGGATTTACGCGAGCGCGTTATTCAACGCTATGCGGATATCTGGGAGTCTATATCGCAATTCCAGGTGATCAAGGGGCTCGAAGACGATCTGTTGAGCGGCTTGCGGTTCGAGGATGCGGTAGTGTACTCGCTGATGGAGGCTCAAGATGTGGAGGGAGCATTGGGGGTTCAGGTTTTCAGTCCAGATGGGGGGTATCTTGCGGGCGTGCCTTTTGGGTTGGACGAAGGGCCTTTGGATGCCGACCAATTGGAGCAGTTCGAAGCGGGAGAACCATGGGGGCGCTGGGTTGGGCCGATCAGCGATTCGGGCTCCGAGGTTGAACTTTTCGTTCCCATACGCTCCGAGCTGGATGAGGAGATACTTGCCCTGGCTCGCTTTCAAATGGAAGGCTCTCTCGTCTCTGAGGAATTCGCGGCCATCAATTCCAAATTGGCGAAGCAAGCGAGCGTTGCGTTTTTCGGGGGCACGATTCTCGTTTCTGCGGTTTTCTTGTGGTCGTTTAGGAAGCTTCGGCTTGCTCGACGAGAGGTGGAAGCGCGGGCCAGTCGCTTAGCGGCAGCGAATGCGGAACTGGCGATGGTAGCGAAAACCTCGGCTGTAGGGGCCGTCGCATCGCATTTGATCCATGGACTGCGCAACCCGTTGGCAGGAATTCGGGAGCATATCGCCTCGGATGGCCAGGGACTTGAAAGCGAAGACTGGGACGATGCCAAGCAAGCTGCTCGGCGTATGCAAACGATGATCAATGAAGTGGTCGATGTGCTGCGTAACGAATCAATCGATGATCGCGAAACCCTGAGTGGGTTCGAGTTACGGGACTATCTTCAGTCGAAGTACGAAAAAAGGGCAAAGGAGAAAGGGATGGACTTTGGATTCCGCGTTCGGGGAGAAGCGCTTTTATCTGCTCGTCGGGCGAACATCGCGAAGCTGATCGTTTCCAATCTGGTAGAGAACGCCTTCGATGCGACGCCCGTTGGCGGCGAGGTGGAAGTTAGAATCGAAGAAGTTACCGACGCCGTGGAAATAACCGTCCTGGATACGGGGCCGGGGTTTTCCGAGCGAGCTAAGGAGGGTCTGTTTCAAGCGAGCGAGCAGTCTTCGGGTAGCGGCGCGGGAATTGGATTGGCTATTAGCAAGCAACTGGCCCGACATATCGGCGCGGACTTGGAATTATTGCGTTCTGGGCCCTCTGGAAGCGCCATGCGTCTGTTGGCGCCCTTAATGGACCTCCGAGATCCAAACGAGTAACTCATTGTTTAAATATGCGAATCTCTTATCGGTGGACTGTATTCATTTTGCTGTATGCCCTTGCTGGCCAAGGTCCGTTTTTGCGATCCGAAATCGGGAATGAACTGTGGTCGTTTCAGACAGGGGATGCCTTGTTCTCGTCGCCGACGCTCGATTCGCAAGGAAACATCTATTTCGGGTCGATCGATGGGAGAGTTTATTCGCTTAACGAGAATGGAGGTCAGCGGTGGTCTACGGCGACGGGCGATTGGATTCAATCTTCGGCCGCCTTGAGCAATGATGAAAGCGCCGTGTATATTGGATCGTGGGACAATAAGCTTTATGCGCTGAACGCCGAAAACGGCCAGCAGCTATGGACCTACGATACGGGCAGCTTGATCTTTTCGTCGCCTGCCGTCGCCGAGGACGGAACGATTTTCTTCGGAAGCTCGGATGGATTCATCTACGCGTTGAACCCGGACGGCCAGCTCCTCTGGGAAAATTTCGTAGGGGGAGAGCTGGACGCCTCTGTTGCGATTGGAATCGATGGGGAGGTCTATTTCGCTACCACGGAGGGTTCCATTTATTGCTACGAGAGCTCAGGCGATCAGCGTTGGGTCTACGATGTTCCTGACGAGGTTGGAGCGCTGGATAGGGAGAAATCGATTGTCGCTAGTTGTTTGCTGTCCGGAGGGGGCGCGGTGTTCGTGGGCTGCGAGAACTACTTCTTCTATGCGCTTGATACGAGCGATGGTGGATTGCTTTGGAAATACGAGACGGAAGGGGAGATTGATGCATCGGCCACGATCGGGATTGATGGCAACCTCTTGGTCTCTTCGAGAGATGGCTATATTTACTCTTTGGATACGTCTGGAAATTTGGTGTGGAGAACTCAAATCGGAGAGAACTTCTACGCTTCGGCAGTAGTTGACGAAATCGGAAGGATATACGTGAGCTCCAGCGTCGGCGAGGCGGTTAATTATCTGAATTTGCTAAGCCCGGATGGCGTCATTTTGCAGCAGCTGATACTGCAGGATATAGTGGACTCGTCGGTGACTCTCAGCCCCGGAGGTTCGCTGTATGTGAGCGGGTACGATGGATTTTTGAGGGCCTACCGTAATGGGGCGCGACTATCGAATTCGACTTGGCCTAAGTTTCGCAGAAACTTGGCTTCGCAAGGTTCGATGGAAGGGTACGTTGCTCCTGTCGCAGGCAGGGAGGAGTTTTTCAATATCGCCTTGCGCGGTTCGCCTTCGGGAGGAGAGAATGACATTTTCGCGGGATTCGTTGTGGCGGGCTCGGGCGAAAAGAAATTGCTCGTGCGAGGAGTCGGTCCGGGACTGGCATCGCAGAACATCGAGAATTTTCTAGAGAACCCTAAGGTCGAGTACTTCGGTCCTAACGGAGCGGGAGAATTCGCTGAGAACCTCGAATGGGGCAATAGCTCTTCGGTTGCAGTCTTGCCTGAAACGATGAGTCGAGTGGGAGCGTTCCCTCTTGAGGATGATTCCTTGGATAGCGCTGAATTGCTCAGCTTGGAAGAGGGGCTCTATACCGCCATTATGTCGAACGGAGGCGGAGACGATGGCGTGGCGCTCTTGGAAGTGTACAATGCGGACGAAGGCAGCTCCGAGGCGAGTCTGGTGAATATCTCAATGCGGGGGCCGTCTGGCGTAGGCGAAGAAGTGCTCATTGCGGGATTCGTAATTGATGGGAATTTGCCTAAACGAGTATTGATTCGGGCTATCGGTCCTGGAATTGCGGATCAAGGAGTGGGAGGCTATTTGGAAGACCCTACCCTTCGCTTGCATCGCGGCGCGGAAACGCTCGATTACAATGACGATTGGGGAGCCCATCCAGAGAAGGATCGCCTGCAAGCGTACATGTCCGCTGCGGGAGCGTTCGATTTAGATGAGGGAAGCAAGGACAGCGCGCTTTTCGTTTGGCTCGAGCCGGGCTTGTATACGGCAATCGTCTCAGGCGCCAATGGGAGCGCAGGCGTCGCCTTGGTTGAAATATACGATTTAACCGGGCTATAGTCTGTAGGGTCGGTTAGGCGAAAGCTTGGGCGGCTTAGCCGGTTGACCTTTATTGGGGAATCCCGGATATAGGCGCTGTTGTCGGAAGAATTGAGAGTACTTTACGAAGATCGGGATTTGGTCGTCGTCGATAAGCCGAGAGGTCTCCTTGTGGAAGGGTCAGGGGGGCCGGAACGGTCGCTTTGGGACATTGCTCGACGTATTTATGGGCCCAAGTGTCGTCCATTGCATCGTTTGGATCGGGAAACGACTGGGATCGTTCTCTTCGCCAGGAACGCATTGTGGAATCGGCAATGGGCGGCTCTATTCGAGGAAAAGCGTATCCGCAAATCGTATTACGCCATGGTTAGAGGCAAATGGGATAAGCGTATAAATCGTATTGATACGATGATCTCTCCTGCAGGAAATGGGCGGTGGAGGAATGCCCAGGAAGGCGGCAAGCGAGCCACGACAACGTTCAGGGTTCTAGCTGAACGCGAAGGAGAGACGTGGATCGAAGCCTTACCCAAAACAGGTAGAACGCATCAGATCAGACTGCATTGCCTGGCCGCGGGATTCTCGATTGCAGGCGACGCTTTGTATGGCGACGTTGAAACGGGACCGATGAAGCTTCATGCCCACGGCGCGAGTTTCGCTCACCCGAGAACGGGCGAGCGGATCGAGCTTTATGCTTCGCTGCCCGATGATTGGGATGCATGGGTTCGCGAGGAAGAACGTAAGCGAAAGCGATTGTAGAAGAGGTCGGGCTTGCGGAGAGCCGCAACATTGTTTTTAGAGAATCTATGCTACGCGTGTATTCATACAAAGGATGCGATTCATGTCGCAAAGCGATCAAATGGCTCAAGGAGCGCGGGATCGAATTCGAGAATCTGCCCATTCGAGAAACGCCGCCGAGTATGGCTGAGTTGAGAACAGCGCTGAGCGCTTACGATGGCGAATTGAAGCGCCTATTCAATGTCTCCGGCCAGGACTATCGCGCTTTGGGCCTCAAGGATCGATTAGCCGATATGTCGGAGGACGAATCCTTGCGCCTTCTTCGGGAAAACGGAAATCTGGTAAAGCGTCCGTTTGTTCTGGGGAAAGACTCCGCCATCGTCGGTTTCAAAGAGGCGGAGTGGGAGGAACGGTTCGGAAGCTGAATGGGCGATCAAGTCGTCGTCGAACGGTCGCTATGCCCTAGGTTCCGGTCGGGATCTATCCGATCTCGAACGAGTTGCTTGACCTCTTTGGCTTCCGGGAAGCGTCCTTCGTCTTTACGCGAGAAGATAAGCTCGCCATCGAGACGTATTTCCAGAACGCCGCCTGTTCCCGGTTGCAGCGCGACTTCGCCCAAATCATCGGAAAACGTGGTGAGCAGCTCTTGAGCGAGCCAAGCGGCCCGCATCATCCATCGACACTGGCGGCAATAGAGAATGGAAATTCTAGGCGATTTGAGGTCGGTCATGAAATGCGAATTTCGCTGCCGACCCCGTTTGTCGCAATCGAAAATGGTCGAAGTCTAGTTGAGTTCCGCTTGCTCGATTAGATTCTGGATCCGGGAAGCGGGTTTCCGAGCGGCGCGTTCGCTGAGCTTGCTGACAATATTGAGGGCAGCGATTCGATAGGCTTCGCCGAGAGTCGGGAAATTCAACACGTTTTCCAGGAAGACGCGTACGTCGTTGTTGTTGATGATGGCCATCTCGCCGACGTGTATGAGGTCCGTCGCCCCTTCGGCGACGATGTGGACGCCCAAAATTTTCTTACCTTTGGGGTCGGCGATCAATTTGAGAAGGCCGTCTTTGATGCCCGCAATCTGACCGCGCGCGACCTCGTCGAAGCTTGCCCGGCCGACGATGATGTCATCTCCGTATTGCTCGCGGGCTTCCTGTTCGGATAGACCTACGCTGGAAAGTTCCGGGACCGCGTATATGCCGATAGGAACCAATTCGAACTTGCTGCCGGGGTCCGTTCCCAATGCGTGACAGATTGCCCGCCGACCTTGTTCCATGGATACGGACGCCAGCGAAGGTGGGCCGATTACGTCGCCAACGGCGTAGATGCCGGGGATAGCGGTTTGGTAATTTTCGTCTACTGGAATCGTTCCGTTGCGACCGAGTTCGATATCGAACGCTTCGAGCCCGAGCGTTTCCGTATTCGCGATGCGGCCTTGAGCGACAAGCATCTTGTCGCTCGATATTTCCGTGCCGTTCTTAAGCTTGGTCCTCACCTGCGAAACGTGATCCCACTCGACGCTTTCGTAGGTCGTATCCCCAATATACTCGCCCCCATTGGTCGTGAAGTGATGAAGGAATTTTTCGGTGCACTCGGGCTCCATGAACATGAGAGGCCTAGGCGTCCGGTCGAACATGGTAACCTTGACCCCAAGTAGGGAAAATATGGATGCGTACTCGGATGCGATGACGCCGCCGCCTACCACGGTGAGGGACCGAGGCAGATAGATCATGCTCAGGATCGAGTCGCTATCGAGAATGTTCTCGTGATCGACTGGAATGTCTGGCGGAGTGCGCGGCCGCGAACCGGTAGCGATAACGACGTTTTTGGTCTTAAGATAGCTTTGCGAGCCTTTAAGCGTTGAAAGCGAGACCGTATTGGCGTCGACGAAACTGGCCTTGCCATGGAAATAGGAAATGCCATGGCTTCGGACGTATTCGGCGATGAAATCCGTATAGGAGCCTAGAACGGAGTCGAGTCGCCGCATGAGGGTGGCGACTTCCATGTTGTCCTTGAGCTTGAAGTCGAAGACATCCGCGTTACGGCGGAGCGTGGTAATGGTTAGAGCCGCCTCGCGGAGGGTCTTGCTGGGAATCGTACCGTGGTGCACGCAGGTGCCTCCCACTTTGCGCTCGCGTTCGATTAGGGCGACTTTCAGTCCGGCGCTAGCGCCTTGAATTGCCGCCTTCTGGCCACCTGGGCCAGATCCGATTACGATCAGATCGAATTCTTCGTCAATGGTCATAGCTCCATGGCCGAAACGACGGCCTTTACATCGTCTTTCTTGTCGAGGAGATCCTGGGCATCGTCTGGATAGAAATTGAGGTATCCGAAGACAGGATCTTGGGTCAGCTCGGCTGCATTGAAGTTGGCAGGGTTGATAACCCAGCTGGCGAGCAATTGGGAAAGGTAAGTTGCGGCCGACTCGTCTTTGAAGGCGGGCGCGGACTCGTACTTCTTGAAATAGACGGTCGTCGTTTGAAGCTGTTCGGGCAGATTCCAATCGATGGCGACCTTAGCGGCGATTTTGCGATGGAAGGCCCCAACGAGTTGGGCGACGCCTTTCTTATCGATTTCGAGGTTCCTTTCCTTGGCGAGTTTCGCGGTGAGTTGAACGGCGATCGGCTTGCCTACCGAGTGGAGCAGGCCGCAGAGAAACTGGCCTTCTACATTGCGGCGTCGCTTGCGGGCGATCTCCTTGCCGTAAGCGGCGGATGCGAGAGCGTGGCGCAGGAGCTGCGTAATTTGAGCTTCGTATCCGGGAGCCTTGAAGATGTCTCCTTGGAGGGATACGGCGATCGCTATATCGCCGAGCAAATTCATTCCGAGGCGGGCGACGGCTTGCTGAAGCGAAACGATATGGTCGCCCCCGCCATGAATCGCTGAATTGGCGATCCTCAAAACGTGCGAAGCGATAGATTGATCGCTGTGAATCAGACGAGAGAGATCGCCGACCTCGGCATTGGGGTCGTTGGTTAGCGTGAAGATCTTGCTGGCGACCCGTGGCATGACGGGCAGTTCTAGGTTAGAAGAGGCGAGGCCTTCTTGCAATTCGGCAGCGATGATCTGCTTGGGATCCGAGGTTTGGCTAGCGGAGGAGTCGAGTGACATGATGGCAGCGTTTGGAAATGCGTGATGAGAAACGCGCGTGGGGGCGCCTTCTATAAATTAGCCTATTCCATCGGCGCAATCGGTCTCGGATTAAGCGCTTTACTCGAAGCGATGGGTAAAAGCGCGTCAGTATCCCATAGGTAGTGTTTTTCACTGATTGAGCGGTTAGGGTAGATGGGCGCAAGAGCGGTCGATCGGTCTTAGCTTTTCTCGAATAGATGTGATTTGACCTGCGAAAGGAATAGCGCCCCAATTTAGAGTCTCATGATCGTTGTCACTAGTGATGAATCCTTAGGAAATGCCTTGGCTCGAACGGACCCGGATTTGGAGATCTGGGCCTGGTCTGAGTCGTTGCATATCGGTCGAATCCCGGCTGGCAACGATCTGAAAGCCTTTTCGAGGGACAGGGCTAGGCTCTTTCAGGAATGGGGATGGGACGAATGCCACGAGGTCGAAAGAGATTGGAATCTTCGAAACGAAGCCTTGACTCAGGCGATTGAACGAGGGGAATCGATCGTTTTGCTTTTCGGGTCGGGCATTCGCGATCAATTGACGCTATCCCGTATCTCCGCCTGGCTTGCCGGCCAAGCGAGCGATGCGCTCGGCAAAATTAGGCTTCTGAACGTCGATTCGCCATTATCGGAGAGATCTACCGCTTGGCTCGTGAAAGCGCTGGCGAGCGCCCCGAATGCTGGCATGCAGGCGATCCGGCAATATGAGTCGGTTTGGAATGCGTTCGTATCCGACGACCCTCGTTTGCTCGAACGCTGCTACCATTCCTATGGCGATGGGCCTCTTCAAGAATCCTTGGGGCGCCTTTTGCGCGAGTATCCCAGTTCGGAAAATGGCGTTTCGCTGACCGAATGCCAAATCCTTGATATCGTTTCCTTGGGCGTTCGAGCTCCCATTGACGTATTCGAGCGTTTTCGAGAAACGGAATCGCCGCCATTTCTCATCGACTGGGAATTTTGGCTGATCTTGGAAAGAATGGCCTCAGGCAGTTGTCCATTGATCGATCTGGAAGGAGGCGCAGACTTCATTCGACCGCCTAAGGGATTGGCTTGGAAAGAGTTCCACGACCAAAGGCTGCGACTGACGTCAACTGGCGAGCGTATTCTCGAAGGACGTTGCAACTATACCGAGCTCGACTTTCCAGAGCGTTGGCTAGGCGGCGTACGAATTGCCAAAGACAACATGTGGTTTTGGAGCTACGAGACCATGGAATTGACCCAAGATGCTCGGCTAGCGGGCGCCGAATGAGCTGTTCTTGGCGAAAAACGGCTTCCTCTGGAGAAAATTGCGCGACTTTCGCCGTGTTAAGCGTGTACTCTGGCTAGAAGGAAGCCCGACCCATCTGGGTCGCTATCTCAAATGACAGATTCCCAAAGCTTCGAGTCCTTCATGCGAAGCTATCAGAACATGGTTTATACGACGGCATACAGACTACTTGCGAATCACGCGGAAGCGCAGGATATCGCTCAGGAAGTCTTTTTGAAAGCCTACGATCGCTACGACGAAATCGGAGGCAGTCCTCGCGTGGGCGGTTGGCTCAAGACCGTCACTCGCAATTTGTGCCTGAACCATTTGACGCGTTATCGCAAACGCTGGCGCATGTTTTCTGATTTCAAGCGTGAAGGAGACGACGACGAATCGGATTACGGCGCGAATTTGGAAGACGAACGCGCCGTCGCTGGCGGATCCGACGACTCCCAAGATCAACGACGTCTCCTGGAGGTAGCCCTCGAAGGGTTGCCTGACGATCAGAGAGCGGCGATCGCTCTCTATCATTTCGAGGATATGCCTTATCAGGAAATCGCCAATCGATTGAAGGTGTCCTTAAGCAAGGTGAAAACGGATATTATGAGAGGCCGTCAGGCGCTTAAGGCGCGACTGGCTGGAAGCAGAGAAGAGCTAGGAATTTGAGATGAAACGAGATTTCGAAACGAAGTGGGAACGCGAGCTGGATGCTCGCTTGAAGGCGCTCCCGGAAATGCAAGCGCCGGTGGATTTATTGGCAAACGTCATGGGCGCGATCGAGCAAAGGCAATCGCTGGCATGGTATCGCCGCCCCTACTACACCTGGAGCAATGGTCTAAAGTATGCGGGCGGCTTCGCGTTGGCTCTATTGGGAGCGGTAATCGCCATTGGGGCATACTACGGATTCAATGCGGTTTCGTCTTCCGCTGGGGCTGCCGATGCAGGTATTTGGCTGGAGAGCCTTTTCGACATCGCCAATAGTCTCGGAAGGAGCGTAGCGGCTATCGGTCGAACGGTACTGGGCCCTTATGCTTTGGCGATATTGCTATGCGCGACATTCGTGTACGGGTCCCTTTTCGGAACGAGCGCGTTCGTATACAAGGTTTTGAGACAGAGGATGGGAGGCGAGCATGTGGCGTAACCCTAATTTTCGATTCGGACTAGCAATGGCAAAATTCTTTAAGGTGGCTTCGCTTGCGACTTTCGCGATGGCGATCGGGAGCGTCCTCCTGGCTCAAGAGGAGCCGGCAGGAAACAATGAAGAGACGACTGATGTCGAAGCGGCGGGACAGGCGCCGGCTCCGCCTGAAGCGCCGCATAATGATTGGGTCAATCAAGACGGCAGCATCGTCAGCATTCGCAAGGGAGGCTACTTGGCTCCCAATCGATCGGTGAAGGAAATGGTGACTATCATGGGAGAATCCCGCGCGGAAGGCCATGTGGATCGCGAAATGGTGACCATTCTCGGAAACTCCAATTTAGAAGGCAGCGTTGGCCGCGAGATGGTGACGATTCTTGGCAATGCTCGAGTGAATGGAGAAGTCGGTCGCGAAGTGGTTGTCGTTCTCGGCAATTTGGAACTCGGCCCGGAAGCGGAGGTGAATGATATCACCGTTGTCGGCGGCAGTATCCAGCAGCATCCCGATGCTCGGGTCTCAGGCCGATTCAATGAAGTGCCGATCTATATCCCCTTTCTGACCGATGGATGGGAAGACGTGCATCCCTATATCTACGAAGGCCTAGCCTTGGGTCGATTCGTGGTACCGAGCATAGGTTGGACATGGGTGTTCGCTCTCTCGACCTTAGGCGTGCTTGTATTGCTGGTAGCGGCGTTTCCAAAACCGGCAACCGCTTGCGTCGACGCGATGGAGAAGAAGCCTGCTCAGTCGATCGTGGCTGGATTCGCATTCCAGCTCGCTGGGCTGCCGCTCGTATCGATCATCATTCTGCTCCTGATATCGACAGTGGTCGGCATACTCGCCCTGCCTTTCCTGTGGATGGCATTCTTATTCATGTGGTTGCTTTCGTTCGTCGCTGTTTATGGCGTGATCGGCCGCCGTTTCGGAGCCAAGGAGAACATCGCCTTCGCCACTCTTATAGGCGGGGCCCTGGTGACGCTTTCCTACGCCGTTCCCGTGTTGAGCTTGATCGTATTCCTATCGATTAGCGTGGTCGGATCAGGCGCTGTGATTGTATCCATTTTCTCGGCCATGTCGAAAAATGGCTCCCAGAAGCGTCCGCCTGAGCGTAGCTATGTCGCCCGTCCCGCTCCGGAGCAAACTCCAGTCGAATCGCCTTCGCCGGGAGCTGAAACCATCGTTTCCGGGGCAGAGGGATTGCCTCGAACCGAGTTTGCCGCGAACGAGGGGTCAGAAGCTGGCGCTGAAGGGGGAGCGTCAGGCGTTTCAGGATCGGAAGCCGCGGTTTACGAACCAGTGGGATTCGGACCCCGTTTCGTCGCATTGCTAGTCGATTTCGTTTTCGTCGTATTTTGCCTGGTGGCGCTGGAAGCGTTTGGCGGGGTGGACTTGCTGGATAATCTGCTTCTGCCCTGGCTCGGCTATCACTTGGTTTTCTGGATGTGGCGGGGAACGACTCTGGGAGGCATTGCCTTAGGACTTAAGCTTGAGCGAATAAACGGCGAAGAGCTCACATTCGGCGTCGTTTTGGTCAGGGCCTTGGCGTCGATAATATCCTTCGTCTGTCTCGGAGTCGGTTTCTTCTGGGCAAGCTGGGATGCGGAACGTCAGAGCTGGCACGACAAAATTGCAGGAACGGTGATTGCTCGAGTGCCGAAAGGCGTATCCCTGATTTAGAGGAATCCGTTGGCGTCATTCGCATTCGAGATTTGGATGATTCGATTTTCATTGGGTCCCGGAGCATAATGCGCTTTTGCCTGGGATGATGCCAGGATTCGTCGTAGGTCAGCGCTACACAAGCGAACCAGAGCCCGAGTTGGGGCTTGGTTCGGTAGCAAGCGTAGCCAGCTTTCAGGTTGGAATCGTATTTCCCGCCTCGGGAGAGGAGCGGCTCTATGCTTCGGATACGCTGGTGTTGAAGCGGGCCGCCTTTCGCGAAGGAGAACGCGTTTCGACTCGAGATGGGCGTACGTTCCTGGTGGAGGCGATTGAGGAAAGGGAAGGACTTTACCACTACATTGGCGAGGGCGAAAGCGTTTGCGAGGACTCGATTTCGGATGTGGCGAGTTTCAGTTCGCCACACGATCGGCTGATTAGCGGTATAGCCGATCCGGGCGATACCTTCGATTTGCGGTATCGGACCTTGCGGGCCCAAAACCGATTGAGGAGATCGCCCCTGAGAGGCTTTAGGGGAGGGCGTGTCGATCTTATCCCGCACCAGATGTACATATTGCAGGAGGTTTCGTCGCGCCAATCGCCGCGCGTTCTCTTGTCGGACGAAGTGGGTCTGGGCAAGACGATCGAAGCTTGCTTAATCATGCAGCGATTGCGTTCCGTGGGTCGGGCGGAGCGTATACTCATTCTTGTACCCGAATCGTTAGTACATCAATGGTTTGTGGAGCTGTTGCGACGCTTTAATCTGTGGTTTAGCATTTACGACGAGGAACGCTGTCGAGCGACAGAGAAAAGCGGAGAAGGTCAGAACCCGTTTTTGGACGAGCAGATGGCGCTTTGCAGTATCGACTTTCTTGCTGGCAGCGAAGTCCGATCGGAGCAGGCGATCGAGGCGGGTTGGGACCTTGTAGTCGTCGATGAAGCGCACCATTTGGAATGGTCGCAAAACGAGGCGAGTCGCGAGTACGAGCTGGTAGAGTCGCTAGGAAGCGAAAGTCCTGGTTTGCTCTTGCTCACCGCAACGCCAACTCAGTTGGGGATGGAGGGGCATTTCGCTCGCTTGCGATTATTGGACCCCAATCGCTATGGAGACTTCGCTGCCTTCCAAAAAGAGTCCGAGGGATTCGAGTCAGTCGCGCGAGTTGCCGGAAAAATCGTCGATGGCCTGACTATTTCGGAGAAGGATCGAGATGCTTTGAAAGCGATATTCGTGAAAGACCGAAAGGAACTGGAGAACCGCTTGGCTCGCTTCGACCAAGGCAAATTCGGGGCGAAGGAGGCGCTTTTGCAAGCGCTCCTGGACGAACACGGAACGGGTCGCGTTGTATTCAGAAACTCGCGAGCGAACATGAAGGGATTTCCCAAACGCATGTATTGTCCGGCGCCGCTGGGCGCTGGCGAAGCGAGCGCTCCTTTGCTCGCTCGACTGGCCCGCGAATTCGAAGCCGAGTTCAAAGGGGAGGAAGGCGACATCCGCTACTCGTTTAAGGGGGACCCCCGGATGGACTGGCTCGTTTCCTTCCTTAAAGGCAAACGCGATGCGAAGATGCTCTTGATATGCAAGACCAAGAGAAAGGCCTTGGCCATCGAGTCCGCATTGCAGGAGATGATGAATGTCAAAATGGCTCTCTTTCATGAAGATCTCCCTTTGGTTCAGCGGGACCGCAATGCAGCGTGGTTTGCGGAGGCTGACGGGGCGCGGATACTTATCTGCTCGGAGATAGGCAGCGAAGGCCGGAATTTCCAATTCGCCCACCACTTGGCGTTGTTCGACTTGCCGTCCAATCCCGGGCTTCTGGAACAGCGGATTGGACGTTTGGATCGTATTGGTCAAGCCGCTACGGTTCAAATACACGTTCCTTACATAGTGGGCAGCGCCCAAGAGTTTCTTGCGGATTGGTACCATCAGGGATTAGACGCATTCGAGGTTTGCGCGCATGGAGCGATTGAATACAGGGAGCGCTTTAGCGACCGATTGGGGAAGGCCGCTCTCGACTATGGTGGCTCGGGAGCGTCGAGGAGTCGAGAAGGCCTGGAGGCCTTTATCGAAGAGACGGTTGCGTTCAGAGAAGAACTGACGCAACGACTGCGCCACGGCCGGGACCGCTTGCTGGAGTTGAATTCCTTCGACGCATCGATAGCTAAGGACGTGGTGGAGTCGATACGAGCTTCCGAATCGAGCTCGAGTTTTCGAAACGATGTTCTCGAACTGGTGGATCACTTTGGCGTTCGCATTGACGAGCATGAGGGAGGAGATGTCTTTTTGGATCCCACCCATGCCTATGTGGACTCGTTTCCCCATATCCCACGCGATGGGTTGCTGGCGACATTCGAACGAGAACGGGCGATCGCCCGAGAGGACATCGCTTTCGTTACCCAGGATCATCCGCTGGCGCTGGAAGCGATGTCGCTTTTGATCAATTCGGATAGCGGCGTCTCCGCTTTCAGCCTAATCGAGTCCGATGAGCCCAATCTATTGCTGGAAGCGATCTTCGTACTGGAAACGGTCGCGAACACGAATTTGCATGTCGATCGCTTTCTTTCGCCAATGCCGATAAGGACATTAGTGGATATCAGGGGAAGCGATTTGACGCATGAATTGGATCTCGCTTGGGAACAGACCCGCTTGAAAGATGGGTCCATTAATCGTTTTTTAGAGCGGCCCGGATTTTCGCGCGAGGCGTTGGGGGCTATGTTGGATGGAGCGGAAGGTATCGCTATGAAAGAAGCGGAGACGATTCGACGTCAGAGCAAGTCGGAGATGAAAGCCGCATTGGGCGAGGAGCTTCAGCGCCTGGTGGATCTAAGGAGACTTAATGAAAACGTACGTGTGGAGGAAATCGCTCTGGCGGAAGAGGAGATTCGCGGCATCGGCAAGGCGATTGGCGAAGCCCGCCTGCGATTGGATTCCGTTCGCTTGATTGTTAAAGGTGAGATCGAATCGCTTCTCCCTTAGTATAGAGCTTGCGCGTGATTTATGAGCAATTCTCGCGGAAATCTGCAAAAAAGCGCTTATTTTGAGTAATTCACTCTATTGTCATTCCGCCGGAATGCGCTAAAACAATGTAAATGGCATTTTCGGACGCAATTCCTGTTCATCGCAAGCCCCAAGGCCGAGCGCGTTTCGGCGAAGCGGGTCGCTATGGCGTGGTTTCGAACGCGAATCCGATAGGAAGGCAATCCGTCAATATCTCCCGCGAAACCTTGGACCGCGTAGCCAAGGCGAAGCTCGGTGGAGCGATTTCTAGCAAGCTCGGTTACAATCGCTTCGGTTCGCTGGGCCAAGTTGAAACGGTGGGACAACATCTTTCCACCAAGGTCTAGCTGCTACTTT
>Ga0208127_1000912_pt1 | contig 15134 bp, 15 predicted proteins | sample ETNtaG_6_FD_185751 | JGI IMG/M metagenome (GOLD analysis project Ga0208127, IMG submission 185751) | Marine microbial and viral communities from oxygen minimum zone, Eastern Pacific Ocean - ETNP201306SV45 (SPAdes) (version 2) | ecosystem: Environmental > Aquatic > Marine > Oceanic ...
AAATCGATTATACGGTAGCGTTTTTTGTGTCCACCACCGATATAGCGTGACGTCATGCGTCCGCTGTTATTACGACCGCCTGAACGTTTTTTCGGAGCAAGCAAGCTTTTCTCCGGCTTATCAGTGGTTATGGCGTCGTTTCCATTTACCACTCTACCGCGCTGTCCAGGTGTTATAGGTTTTAGTTTTCTAACTGACATATCCTATTTTATAAATTACTATAAAAATCAATATTTTCCCCCGCTGCTACTTCCACAATTGCACGTTTAGTAGCGTTGGTTTTTGAATGCTGTATACCATTTTTAGTATACCGTGAGCGTCTTTCAGGACCGTAGTTAAGTGTACGCACTTTTTCGACGGTGACGCCATAAGTTGCCTCAACTGCTTTTTTAATTTCAACCTTATTGGCTTTTGGATCAACCAAGAAAGTATAACGGTTTCTCAACTCACTCTCGCGAGTTGCCTTTTCGGTTATAACAGGTTTTAGTAAAATACGCATCTTTTGTTATTTACTCAGATTAGCTTCAATGGCAGCAACGGCACTCTCTGCAAGAACCAAATGCTGGGCATTCATTATTTTGTATGTATTCAACTCATTGTTTGTAAGTACCTCAGTTTTGGTAAGGTTACGGCCAGATAAAAACACATTTTTATTGGTTTCACCCAATACCCATAGTGATTTTTTATCTGCAATACCAAGTGCACTAAGTGCTGCTTGAAACGATTTTGTTTTTGGTGCATCAAACTGAAAGTCTTCAACAACCGTAATATTTTTTTGTTGTGCCTTAAGACTAAAGGCAGATTTACGAGCCAAACGCTTTACGTTCTTATTCACTTTCTGATTATAAGAACGAACTCTTGGTCCAAATACACGTCCACCGCCACGGAATAAAGGGTTTTTGATGCTGCCCGCACGAGCAGTACCTGTACCTTTTTGTTTCTTAATCTTGCGCGTGCTTCCAACAATTTCTGCGCGCTCTTTGGCTTTGTGCGTTCCTTGACGTTGGTGAGCTAAATATTGTTTTACATCTAAATACAAAGCATGTTCGTTTGGCTCAACACCAAAAATAGCCTTGTCTAGTGCAACAGTACGACCTGTTTCTTTTCCGTTAATATCAACTATTGCTACTTTCATTACTTACGAATTAAGATAAACGCATTCTTATGACCAGGTACACAGCCTTTAACCACCAATAAATTTTTATCGGGAACCACTTGCAATACTTTAAGGTTTTGAACTGTGACTTTTTCGTTCCCCATTTGGCCTGCCATACGCATTCCTTTGAATACACGAGCTGGATATGAAGCTGCGCCAATAGAACCAGGAGCCCTCAAACGGTTGTGCTGACCGTGTGTGGATTGACCAACACCACCAAAACCGTGACGTTTTACAACCCCTTGAAATCCTTTTCCTTTGGATGTTCCCGTAATGTCAACAAATTCACCAGCAACAAAGTGGTCAACCGTTATAGTATCACCAAGTTTATGCGCTCCATCAAAGCCTTGGAACTCAACAAGTTTACGCTTAGGCGTTGTACTTGCTTTTTTAAAGTGTCCACTAGCAGCTTTAGTAACCTTACGGCTGGGCTTTTCATCAAACCCAAGTTGTAAAGCATCATAACCATCAACATCTTTAGATCTCACTTGTGTAACAACACAAGGACCTGCCTCAATAACAGTACATGGGAGGTTTTTCCCATTCTCGTCAAAGATGCTTGTCATACCAATTTTTCTTCCTATCAAACCAGACATAATCTGAATGTTTACTCCCTAAAAGGGTGTTATACTTTAATTTCTACTTCAACGCCACTAGGTAACTCAAGTTTCATCAAGGCGTCTATGGTCTTTGATGAAGAGCTGTAAATATCCAATAAGCGCTTGTAAGAGCTCAATTGGAATTGTTCACGTGATTTTTTGTTTACGTGAGGCGAACGCAAAACGGTGAAAAGTTTTTTGTGAGTAGGTAACGGAATAGGACCTGTTACTACCGCTCCAGTGGACTTAACTGTTTTAACGATCTTCTCAGCAGAGCGATCTACCAAGTTGTGGTCGTACGATTTAAGTTTTATTCTAATTTTTTGACTCATCGTTTATATTTTTAGCTCTGACCTGTTGCTGCCGCAATTACTTCAGATGAAATATTTTGTGGTGTTTGTTCATAATGTGAAAACTCCATTGTGGAGGTTGCACGCCCAGATGAAAGTGTACGCAACGAGGTTACATAACCAAACATTTCTGAAAGAGGCACATTGGCTTTAACAACCTTAGACCCTGCGCGGTCGTCCATGCTATTTACTTGTCCGCGGCGACGATTAAGGTCCCCTACAATATCACCCATATTTTCTTCAGGGGTTAGTACCTCCAATTTCATGATGGGCTCCATAATAACGGCGCCAGCAGACTTCGCAGCTGCTTTGTAACCAATTTTTGCAGCTAACTCAAAGGACAATGAATCTGAATCCACAGGGTGGAAAGATCCATCTTTAAGCGTAACTTTAATGGCGTCTACTTCAAATCCAGCCAATGGTCCATTTGCCATGGCTTGTTTGAATCCTTTTTCTACGGATGGAATGTATTCCTTAGGAACATTCCCACCTTTGATTTGATTTACAAACTCAAGACCTGATTTACCTTCCTCTGCAGGTTCAAGTGTAAATACAATATCAGCAAACTTACCGCGTCCACCAGACTGTTTTTTGTACACCTCGCGGTGATCTGTAGTAGCCGTAATGGCTTCTTTGTATTCAACCTGTGGTTGTCCTTGGTTTACATCAACCTTAAATTCACGTCTTAATCGATCAACAATAATGTCAAGATGAAGCTCACCCATTCCAGAAATAATGGTCTGGCCTGAAGCCTCGTCCGTTTTTACTTGGAAAGTAGGGTCCTCCTCTGCAAGTTTGGCTAGTGCCATACCTAATTTATCCACATCTGCCTTGGTCTTTGGCTCTACCGCAATACCAATTACGGGATCGGGAAAATCCATACTTTCCAAAATAATAGGAGACTTTTCAGCAGAAAGTGTATCACCTGTTTTAATGTCTTTAAATCCAACAGCTGCACCAATATCACCAGCTTCAATATAATCGATAGAGTTTTGCTTGTTGGCGTGCATCTGATAGATACGAGAAATTCGCTCTTTGTTTCCTGAACGGTTGTTCAAAACATAAGAACCCGCATCCAAACGGCCTGAATAAGCACGGAAAAATGCTAAACGACCAACAAAAGGATCAGTAGCAATTTTAAAGGCTAATGCTGAAAATGGGTCATTCACAGAGGGCTTACGTGATATTTGATCTCCAGTATCAGGATCAGTTCCTATAATTGCCTCCTTATCTTCCGGCGAAGGTAGGTAACGACATACGGCATCCAATAAGAACTGAACACCCTTATTTTTGAAAGCAGAACCACAAATCATTGGAATTATACTCATATCTTGTGTAGCTGCGCGCAGCGCATTGTGTACTTCGTCTTCAGAAATACTATCAGGGTCTTCAAAATATTTTTCCAAAAGGTTGTCGTCATATTCTGCAACAGCTTCGATAAGCTCTCCACGGAATTTTTCAACGTCTTCCTTCATTTCCTCAGGAATATCTACAACATCAAAAGTTGCACCCATGTTTTCCTCATGCCAGATAATTGCACGATTTTTAACTAGGTCTACACATCCTCTAAAATTATCCTCGTCACCAATAGGAAGTACAATAGGAACAGCGTTTGATTTTAGCATCTCACGAACTTGATTACAAACATTCAAGAAATTTGATCCTTGACGGTCCATCTTGTTCACAAAGCCCATTCGAGGCACTTTGTAATTGTCAGCCAAACGCCAGTTGGTTTCAGATTGTGGCTCAACACCATCAACAGCAGAAAACAAAAACACCAGTCCATCTAGTACACGCAATGAACGGTTTACCTCAACTGTAAAGTCAACGTGACCAGGCGTGTCAATAATATTAAAATGATAAGGCTTAGCACCATCAACAGCCTTACCTTGATCGGTGGGAAATGTCCACTCACAAGTAGTTGCTGCAGAAGTAATGGTAATACCACGCTCTTGCTCTTGTTCCATCCAGTCCATTGTAGCGGCACCATCATGCACCTCTCCAATTTTGTGGCTAACACCAGTGTAGTATAAAATACGCTCGGTGGTAGTGGTCTTTCCAGCATCAATGTGCGCTGCAATCCCAATGTTACGTGTATATTTTAAATCTCTTGCCATAATTGAATATGCTACTATTTGTTAAAATCTAAAGTGAGAAAATGCTTTATTTGCTTCTGCCATCTTATGGGTGTCTGTGCGTTTCTTAACAGCAGCACCTTCTTCTTTTTCAGCAGCCAGAATCTCGGCAGCTAATTTTTGTGCCATAGATTTTTCATTGCGTTTACGAGCATAGCTAATCAACCACTTCATGGCCATTGATATTTTTCTGTCTGGACGTATTTGCATTGGAATTTGGAAAGTGGCACCCCCAACACGACGGCTGCGAACCTCAACGTGGGGCATCACATTAGACAATGCATCTTTCCAGTGTTGAAGTGCATCTTTTTCCTCGTCTTGTTTTTTTGAATCTACGATATCAATGGCATCGTAAAATATTTTGAATGCTACAGATTTTTTCCCGTTCCACATCAGGTTATTGACAAAACGCGTGACCAGTTGGTCATTAAATCGCGGGTCGGGTAGTAACGGGCGTTTTTTCGCCTTTCTTTTTCTCATATTCTGGTTTTGAGTGGTTCAAGCAAGCTTGAACGTCATGATTTCATATCAGGTCTAAACTATTTTTTTGGTCGTTTAGCACCATATTTGGAACGACGCTGTAAGCGGCCTTCTACACCAGCGGTGTCAAGTGCTCCGCGTACAATATGGTAGCGAACACCAGGTAAATCTTTCACACGACCTCCGCGCACAAGCACTATTGAGTGCTCTTGCAGGTTGTGCCCTTCTCCAGGGATATAGGCATTAACCTCATTCCCATTGGTAAGGCGCACCCTTGCCACCTTCCGCATTGCGGAATTTGGTTTTTTAGGTGTGGTGGTGTACACACGGGTACACACGCCTCTTCGCTGAGGACATGAATCCAAAGCTGCGGATTTACTCTTTTTTGCAAGATCCTTACGACCTTTCCGAACTAGTTGCGATATGGTTGGCATACGTTATACTTACTTTAATCCTTTATTTAAAGGGCTGCAAATGTAGTATAATTTTCGTCGCTTTCAAATAAATTTTTTGCTGTTTTTATTTCTTCTTTAAACAGCCATACAAAAGAAGGAATGTTTGAATAAAAAAAACAGAATGTTAGACTTAAGTACTAGAATTCTATTTACTGTGTGTAATTTTGCAATTGATAAGATGAAAATCGAAAACAACTTTTACGACCTTTTTGCGCAATTAAATGATGTAAAACGCCCTTTTGTGCTATATCGTTTACCCAATACCGACTCACTTCAACTTATACAGCAGAATAATACCACGCATTACAGAACCTCAACACTCACAGAAGAAGGCTTTGTGTTTGCCCCATTTAATCGTACAAACCGATTTACATACATACCCAATCACAGGGTCTTACAAGTTGATATTCCTATACCAAAAGCCAGAGTGAACTCACAAATTGTATCCAATACATTTGCTCAAAAAACATATTACAATAAACTTGTATCAAATGCTTTAGAGTACATTAAAAAGGGGGAGATTAAAAAAGTGGTTGTGTCAAGGCTTCACAAGCAAGAATTCAAACAAAATATAGCCGAATCATTTATTAGGCTTGTTGATGCATATCCCAATGCTATGGTATATTATTGGTCACATCCACAAACTGGCACATGGATGGGCGCAACCCCCGAAACATTACTAAATCTAGAAGCCAAAAAATGTAAAACCATGGCGTTAGCTGGAACATTAACTTATGAGGAAAACAATCCTTCAAAATGGTCTACCAAGGAAATTGAGGAGCAACAAATGGTTACAGATTTTATTAAGCAGCAACTAGATGTTTTATATCCAAAAAACAATATCAACCCATCTGCTGCTTACACCAAGAGGGCTGGAAATCTATTGCATCTTTGCGCTGATTTTGAATTTGATATCAATGAAGCTTCGCTGTTAGAACTCGTTCAATTGCTACACCCCACTCCAGCTGTTTCTGGTGTACCAGTCAATAAAAGTCTAGATTTTATTAAGACCTTTGAGACACATCAACGCAATTATTATGCAGGATTTTTAGGTCCTTTTGTTAAAGAAGCCGCAAATATATATGTCAATCTGCGCTGTGCAATTATAGAAAAAACACAACTTACACTATATGTTGGTGGAGGCATAACGGCAGAAAGCAACATTGCAGCTGAGTGGGAAGAAAGCCAGCGTAAGGCAGAAACACTTCTCAACGTCATATAATTGATAGGTGTTAGTACACTCAAATGCGGTTTTGTACTTTTGCATGGCTATGAAACCCAATTCCAAAGCACAGCATTTGCGCTACACAGAAATTCCACTACCACAAGCAGTCGTATTCTACTGTGAGCAATACGGTATTGAGTACGTTGTTATCTCTGCAGGTTCGCGTAATGCACCCCTTACAAATGGCTTTACTGAAAATCCGTTTTTCAAAACATATAGTATAGTTGACGAGCGCGCTGCCGCATTTTTTGCGTTAGGGATGGCACAACAGCTTGATAGGCCCGTGGCAATCGTATGTACGTCAGGATCGGCTCTATTAAATTACTACCCTGCCGTTGCAGAAGCCTATTACAGCAGTATACCACTGGTAATCATTTCTGCAGATCGCATGCCACACCGAATTGGTATTGGGGATGGACAAACCATAAAGCAAGAAGGTGTCTTTGGACCCCATCTTATAGGCTCTGCTGTTTTATTGCCTGATGTTTCGCATGCAACCGAGACACTTCTAAAAAGTAATAAACAAACTTTTTTTACAAAAAACCCCACCAAAAAAGAAGTAGCTAGACTGCAAGACAAACATCAAACAAAAAACATCAAAGAATTACAGCGTGTATTTACATTGGCGAACCTAAAGAAGGGGCCTGTACATCTAAACATCCCCATGGAAGAACCCTTGTATGGGATGACCACAACACCCATTGCGCTCCCTAGTCGTATTAAGCAAGCTGCTATCAATAAGAAAAATGATATCTCTAAACTACAATCTGTTTGGAGCAGAGCAAAAAGAAAAATGATTTTAGTAGGTGTATCAAATCCAGATGCAGCGTTATCGTCTGTCTTATCGGTACTGCTTGAGGATCCAAGTGTGGTAGTACTCACTGAAAAGACTTCTAACTTTTCACACCCAAAAGCCATAGGTGCTATTGACTGTCTTATGGCACCCCTTGAAATAGAAACCCAAAACCAAGCAGGTTTACAACCCGACATACTAATCACTATTGGTGGAATGGTGGTTTCAAAGAAAATCAAGTTTTACTTGCGGGAGCACAAGGCAAAAAATCACTTTCATTTGGGAAAAACTACTGCAAATGATACCTTTTTTTATTTAACACAACACATTGATGCCCCAGCTGCTTCAATTTTAAGTTGCTTGGACAAGGGAAACAAGAGCAATTATCAATCAAATGTACTATCACACTATGACAGATATTTAGAAACGGCTGCAGGTTATTTAAAAAAAGCGCCTTTTTCAGACCTACGGGTTTTTAACATGATAACTACCGCTCTACCCCAAAATACACATTTGCAAATCGCAAATAGTTCACCTGTCCGCTATATACAATTGTTTGACTTACCCACCGGAATTGAAGTATACTGTAATAGAGGAACCGCAGGGATAGATGGGAGTACAGCAACCGCTATTGGCGCAGCCCAAATCAACACGAAGCAAACAGTTTTGATTACAGGAGATTTAAGCTTTTTTTACGACATAAATGGTTTATGGAATAATTACATTCCTGATGATGCACGTATTATTGTAATCAACAATCAAGGAGGTGGAATTTTCAGAATACTTCCTGGAGAAAAAGACACACCCAAATATGACACCTACTTTGAAACCATCCACAATCGCAGTGCTCGGAATGTGGCCAAAAGCTTTGGGCTGGGCTATAAACGTGTTCAGACCAATTGGGGATTGAAACAAGCGTTGAAGTCATTTTTTAAGCCGAGTACAAAAGCTAAAATTTTAGAAATTTATACACCCCGAAAAATAAACAATGTGGTACTTTTAGATTACTTTAAGGCCATGGTAAAAAACGAATTAAATTGACAATTATGAGAACATGGGAAACCATAAAAGCGTATAGCGACATCCGTTTCGAATTTTTTGAAGGAATTGCTAAAATCACCATTGACAGAGAAAGCGTTTATAACGCATTTAGACCAGAGACCAACAATCAAATGTTAGAGGCCATGGATATATGCCGCGAGCGCGAAGACATCGATGTGGTGGTATTTACTGGTGCTGGGGACAAAGCATTTTGCAGTGGTGGTGATCAAAATGTAAAAGGTGTTGGTGGATATGTAGGGGAAGACGGTGTTCCGAGACTAAATGTTTTGGACTTACACAAAAAAATTCGCGAAATCCCAAAACCTGTGGTTGCCATGGTAAATGGCTATGCCATTGGTGGTGGACATGTATTACATGTGGTTTGTGATTTAACCATTGCAAGTGAAAATGCAATTTTTGGGCAAACCGGTCCTAAGGTAGGTAGCTTTGATGGCGGGTTTGGTTCGTCCTATCTTGCACGTCATGTAGGTCAAAAAAAGGCACGTGAAATTTGGTTTTTATGTCAGCAATACTCAGCACAAGAAGCACTAGATATGGGGTTAGTAAACAAGGTTGTTCCCCTAAATAAACTTGAAGACACCGTAGTGGATTGGTGCAAAATTATGCAACAACGCAGCCCATTGGCATTGCGTATGATCAAACGATGTATGAATGCTGAGCTCGACGGTCAGCACGGCATAATGCAACTTGCGGGTGATGCTACGCTTATGTATTACCTAATGGATGAAGCTCAAGAAGGTAAAAACGCCTTTTTGGAAAAAAGAGCACCTAACTTTAAGCAATATCCTAAGTTCCCATAGTGTCAAAAAAATCCTTGTTTATGGTTTGGGTAGCCGCAGCACGACTGCGTACATTACCCCTATCGATAGCGGGAATTGTTGTGGGAAATGCATTAGCTATCCAAAAAGAAGGTTTTTGCCCATATGTTTTTGGCGGCAGCCTTCTCACAGCTGTTGTCTTTCAGATACTTTCTAATTTTGCCAATGACTACGGCGACGGTCTAAAAGGAACCGACAATAAAGAACGTATTGGCCCCAAGCGTGTTTTACAACAGAACTTATTGTCGGAAAAATCCCTTTTTAGGGGAATCATAGTTACAGCTGTTACTGGGTTTATATTGGCTGCAGTCACCATTTTAATTGCCTTTGAAGCAAGTGAATTAAAAAGCATAATGGTATTTTTAGCATTGGCAATAGCTTCCATTTTTGCCGCTTACAAATATACGGCTGGTAAAGGAGCATACGGTTATTATGCAATGGGTGATGTGTTTGTATTTGCTTTTTTTGGGCTATTAGCTGTTGGTGGATCATATTTTTTACAAACGAAACAATTAAACAATGTTTTATGGTGCTTTGCCACTGCAATAGGGGGGTTGAGTACAGCAGTTTTGAACTTAAATAATATGCGAGATATGCAAAATGACCTTGCGGTTGGTAAAAAAACTATGGCCGCACTTTTGGGGCTAAAAGGCGCAAAAATATATCATACAATACTGGTACTGGGTAGTATCACAGCCTTGTCGGCTGGGGTTTTGTACAATTACAACGGATGGGTGGGATATATTCCTTTGCTTGCAGTTATTCCATTGCTATTGCAATTGGTTTGGACACTTAGACATAAATCGCATAAAGATTTTGATGGACTTCTCAAGCCATTAGCACTTACAACGTTTGGCACAAGTATTTTATTATTGTTTACACAAATCGCCATTTGATGAAAGTAAGCTACAACAAATACACACTAAATTTTAAGCAAGCTAGCGGGACTTCACGAGGGGTTCTTAGGGAAAAAGAGACTTTCTTTATTGAGATAAGTGATGGATTAAAATATGGCATAGGTGAATGTGGTTTGTTCCGTGGATTAAGTTTTGACGATGTTCCCGATTTTGAAGATCAATTAAAAAAGATTTGCATGGCTTTGGAAGATGGTGCTGATGTTACTTCACTTTATGCTGATTATCCTGCCATAAGGATGGGTGTTGAAATGGCTTTAAAATCTTTTGATGCTGATGAGCCATTTCATTTATATGACACCCCTTTTAGTAAAGGTACGCAATCCATTTCCATAAACGGTTTAGTGTGGATGGGGAGTATTGATTTTATGAGACAGCAGGTTTTTGATAAAATTGATGAAGGATATGACTGTATCAAACTCAAAATTGGCGCTTTAGATTTTAACTTGGAATGCCAGCTGTTGGAAGAAATAAGAGCACATTATTCATCATCGTTAGTCACCTTGCGGGTGGATGCCAACGGCGCATTTAAACCTGAAGAAGCATTGGATAAACTAGAAAGGCTTTCAAAATATGAATTGCACAGCATAGAGCAACCTATAGCTGCTGGTCAGTTCAAATTCCTAAAAAAGTTATGTGCACAAACTCCCATTCCCATTGCTCTTGACGAAGAACTAATTGGGGTATTGAATGCAGTCGATAAAGCGGCAATGCTCGATGAAATACAGCCACAATACATTATTTTAAAACCAAGCCTATTGGGTGGTTTTGCTGCTGCCGAAGAGTGGATAACACTGGCTAAAGCGCGCAATATAGGTTGGTGGGTTACCAGTGCGCTTGAAAGCAATATAGGTCTAAATGCAATTGCACAATGGACAGCCACACTAAACACTTCCATGCCACAAGGACTTGGGACAGGCGGATTGTTCACAAACAATATTGAAAGCCCTTTGGTTGCTGAAATGGGTATTTTACAATACAATAACAAACTTAGTTGGGATAGAAAACATATAAAGTAAGATGTTGATTAATTCCTCATTTCGACTTAATGGAAAGGCTTATAATCAAGCTAGCTTGTGTAAGCATGCGCAAATATGGGTCACCTCTTCAGACGAAGAACAACAAGCACTGGGGAAGTTTATTATGGATTGGTTTAGCGATAATGAACATATTGCATTGCATACTTCAGGTTCGACAGGAAAACCCAAAGAAATCCAGCTGCCAAAAACGGCCATGTATGCCTCAGCTGTTCGAACTGCAGCCTTTTTTAAATTATCGGAGGGTGATTCAGCATTATTGTGCTTACCCGTTCGGTATATAGCAGGAAAAATGATGCTTGTACGCGCTTTGGTTTTGGGATTAGACTTGGACATCATACCTCCAAAAACCAAACTACACATTGAAAAAAACTACACTTTTGCTGCTTTCATTCCCCTACAGGCAAATGCCTCTTTTGATTTATTGGGTAAGTTTAAAACCGTATTAATTGGCGGAGCACCCATACCCACTGAGCTTCGCAAACGTATTGGAAAAACACATAGTCACTGTATTGAAACCTATGGGATGACAGAAACGCTAACGCATGTGGCTACGAGAACCATAAAAGATGCTGATAAACCTTTCAAGGCAATGCCAGGAATTGGTTTTTCGACGGATGAAAACGGTTGTTTGGTCATTGAGGTACCTTATTTACCGCTGTCTCCTATTGTTACGCAAGACATAGTAAGTCTTGAGGACGATGATACTTTTAAGCTATTGGGCAGACGCGATTGGGTAATCAATTCTGGAGGAATGAAGATTTTTCCAGAAGCATTAGAAGAAGTCATAGCGCCCTACATGAAATTTCCTTTCTTTTTTACAGGTATGTCAGATGCAGAATTGGGTGAAAAACTGGTACTACTGGCTGAAGCCCCCACTTCTAAAAAAGCAGCAATTATGGCAATTGCCCAGCAACATTTGGGTACAAACAAACACCATATTCCAAAAGCAGTCATTTGTATTGCTGCTTTTAAGTACACCACTGCGGGAAAGCTAGACCGATTAGCTAGCCAAAAAGTTGCCATGGGTATTTGATTGCTGACTAATATTTTCTTAAAAAAATTTAAATTACATAGTAACTAAAAAAATTAAAAAATCGCTAAAAACGATGGTTTTTAAGCTTTTTATAGCATAATAGTGCGCTTATAATTTTATGGTTTGGTATCAGCAAATTAAATTAGTTCTATTAATTTAAAACCAAATCATATGAACTTCATACGAAATATCGCAGTGCTCTTTTTGGCACTTATAAGTACGGTGGCATGGGTACAGACAGTGTCTGGTACCGTAACAGACGAAATAACCAGCCGCTTCCGAGGGCTACTGTAATTGTACAAGGCACAAAAAATGGCACTTCCACGAACTTTGACGGGAATTATCAAATAAACGCAGACCAAGGACAAACCTTAGTCTTTAGTTATGTGGGTTATGCTACTCAAAACGTTGTGGTAAATAGCACAACGCATGATGTGCAGCTTTCTTGAGGAAATTGTAGTACACCCATAGGTACAACTCGAGGAAAAAAATCACTTGGATATGCTGTCCAAACTATTGGAGGGTACTCTATGGAGGATGTCAAGCCGGTAAATGCAATTGAATCCCTTCAAGGTGAAATAGCGGGTCTTGATATCCAATCATACAATTCTATGGGTGGTTCTACGAACGTCGTAATTCGGAGTTATAAATTAAATAATAGCTTTAAAGCTTAATTTAACCCCGCATTTTGGCGGGGTTTTTGTTAAATTACCAACATGAAAAAGAAAATCTTTTTGCTGATTACTTTGTTACTAGTGGTGTCTTGTGTTACATCTACATCAGTAAATAGCAAAACCAAAGAGCAAGATGATAAAGCCTTACAAAAACAGCAACTCAAAGACCGCCTTCAACGCCAAATGGCGGCGCAAAACCGCATTATTGATAGTCTTATTCAAGCCAAAGACCCACGGCTTAAAAAGGACAAAGAGGGAAATTACATCAGGCCCAACCGGGTTACCCCCAGCGGTAAGCCACTTTACTTTACCACCTACCACGGTCGTTCACATAGGAAAGCTGTAAAGGCAGATGTTGTGGGGGTTGCTGGAAGTACAGCCTATAACCTAGACGGTGATGGCATTAAATTGGGGATTTGGGATGCCGGTCATATTTTTGCAGCACATGACGAATTTACTGGTGGTCCTGACTATTTTGGCCCAAGTGTTAATATTGAAATTTCAGACGCAGCAACGGCAGATATTTGGAGTAGTCACCCTACTTCAGTGGCTTCGATAGTAGTGGCCAAAGGACTGTTTCACCAGTTCAACTACGATATTACCGGCATTGCGCCTGGACTAGATAAAATATATAGTTACGATTGGGAAAATGACGTGTCTGAAATTTTTGAGCAATTACAACTAAATGCAAATTCAGATTTTATTATATCTAACCACTCATATGGTTATCCGCTAACAGATGAAAATAATGAACCCATTCCAAGTGAATATATTGGTGATTACAGCGACTGGAGTGCTTTATTAGATGAAATAGCTTATATCTATCCTACTTATTTACACGTGTTGGCTGCTGGAAATTCTGGTCGTGTGTCATATCCCGACCAGCAAGTATTAGGTTTAGACCAATTAACAGGATCTACTACAGCTAAAAACGTATTGACTGTTGGGAGTTTTTCAATGGATGACAACGGATCAAACAAAGGGGTAACTGATTTTAGCAGTACAGGGCCCACAAACGATTTTCGTATTAAACCTGAAGTTTGCGGTCCTGGTGAAAACCTAGGGGTAGCTTCTTGGTCAGAAAGTTATCCTTCAGTCACATATTTATACCTACCAAGTAGCGGCACTTCGTTTGCGTCACCAGCAGCTGCAGCTGGTGTGGCCTTGCTACAGCAATTGCACAAAAGAATTTTTGATAAATATATGGATGGTGCAGCCATAAAAGCATTGCTTTGTCACACTGCAGATGATATTACTGACTGGAATGGTCAGGACATAACAGGGCCAGACGTAAAAACGGGCTACGGCGCCATTAATTTGGAAAAAGCGGCAATGCTTATTGAGAAAGATGAGAAGGAAACCTTAACCATCCACAATTTTGAACTAGATCAAGGGGATACAGAAACATTATTTTTTCAAACAACGAATGTTGGGGAGTTATTGACGGCAACAGTTAGTTGGTATGATCCGCCAGCAGCTTTCTACGCAACCAATACGCTCATAAACGACCTCGATCTCCGCATAACACAGGAAAATACAACCTATTTGCCATGGAAACTTCCTGATGGCGCGCAACAGGCAGTAGCTGTTTTGGGAGACAACAATAGAGACAATTTAGAAAAAGTAGTTGTGTCGAATGAGATAGGCGGGCGCTATAAAATCACAATTTCCCACAAGGGTAATTTAGGTCGTATTAATCAAGATGGGGAATTTGAAAACACCACACAAAAAGGGACTTTAATAGTTTCAGGGCCTGGTATCTTTTCTAAATCGGATCAGGATTTAGATAAGTTTGCTACAGTTAATAGCTTTTTGGTGGCCCCACTCCCAGCAAAGGATAGTTTCACGGTTAATGCTTTGAACAATAGTTTATCTTTTAAAACGCTTATTATTTTTGATTTAAGTGGTAGAGAAATTGCAAGAAAAACGAGAAATAGTTTTTCATTAAAGAGTGCGATTTTTGATGTTTCTAATATTCAAAGTGGCGTCTATGTTTTGGGTATAGAAACAAATTCAAAAACATTATTCAAAAAAATACTGGTTCAATGATTTTTAATTAGTCATAAAAATTATTGAAAATTTATTAATTATTCAGTATTATCGAGAATAGTCTATTTAACACCTAAATATTCTAATTTTTTTAATCATTTCGCATTTAGCGATTTGCATATTTAACATTTAATTAACATATTTGGGGTTGCTAACAATAAAATAATCATGAAAACATTTATTAAAATTTTGACACTCGCTTTTTTTGCAGTGTTTCAAGTTGCTTTAGCACAACAAGTTGTTACAGGTACAGTGACTGACCAAGACGGCATGCCACTCCCTGGTGCAACTGTTGTTATTAAAGGAACTTCTACAGCGACCTCTGCTGACTTTGATGGCAATTATACAATT
>Ga0208127_1000913_pt1 | contig 15123 bp, 13 predicted proteins | sample ETNtaG_6_FD_185751 | JGI IMG/M metagenome (GOLD analysis project Ga0208127, IMG submission 185751) | Marine microbial and viral communities from oxygen minimum zone, Eastern Pacific Ocean - ETNP201306SV45 (SPAdes) (version 2) | ecosystem: Environmental > Aquatic > Marine > Oceanic ...
TATACAAGGATTTTTTCCTCCAAGTTCTAATGTTGTTGGAGTTAAATGTTCAGCAGCCTTCTTAGCTACAATTTTTCCGATTTGAGTGCTTCCGGTAAAAAAAATATAATCCCATTTTAAATCTAGAAGATTCGAACCAACATCAGGTCCTCCAAGCACAACACTTACATGTCTTTTATCAAAACTTTCATTTATGATTTTTTTTAAAAGCTGGGATGTGTTTTCAGAATATTCAGAAGGTTTTAATACTACAGTGTTTCCAGCTGCTACTGCTCCAATAATTGGTGAAATTGCCAGTTGAAAAGGATAATTCCACGGAGATATATTTAAAATTGTTCCGTATGGTTCAGGTAATATATAATCTGATGACAAAAAATTAATCAAAGAAGATGAAATTCTTTTTTTTGATGACCATTTTTTTATGTTTTTTAATGCTAGATTTATTTCATTGTAAAGTAATGAGATTTCAGAAAAATAAGTTTCGGCTTCACTTTTACCTAAATCATCATTTAAGGCTTTAAAAATTTGATCCTCATATTTAATAATATTTGACTTTAACCTCTTTAGTGAATTTATTCTAAATGATAATGGAAATGTCTTTTTTGAACTAAAAAATTCCTTTTGATCTTTGTATATATTGTAATATTCTTTCAATTTAAATGATAAAAATATATTTATTTTCAATATAATAAGATATTATTAGATTATTATAGAAAATTAAAAACATAAATACTATATTTACTTTTCACTCCATTTATATGGAGTTTTTTTTTACTCTAAATGGAGCTAAATAAATATAGTAAAGCAATAACTACACATGGCGCTCAGCCAGCAGCTCAGGCAATGTTACATGCTATCGGTCTTAAAAAAGAGGATTTTAACAAACCTTTTATCGGAATAGCAAGTACTGGATATGAAGGTAATCCTTGCAATATGCACTTAAACGATTTATCACTTGAAATAAAAAAATCTATTGATTCTAATAAATCTGTTCCATTAATTTTTAACACTATTGGAATCAGTGATGGTATATCTATGGGAACTGATGGAATGAAGTATTCTCTTCCATCCAGAGATTTGATAGCTGATTCAATCGAGTCTGTTGTTTCTGGTATGTCGTACGACGCATTGATTTCTGTAGTTGGATGTGATAAAAATATGCCTGGAGCTTTAATGGCAATGATTAGATTAAACCGTCCTTCAATACTAGTATATGGAGGTACAATTGCTCCTGGCTGTTATAAAGGAAAAAAATTAGATGTTGTTTCAGCATTTGAGGCTTGGGGTCAAAAAGTTTCTGGTACTATAACAGATGAAGATTATGATAACGTAATCAGTAAATCATGTCCTGGTCCAGGTGCTTGTGGCGGTATGTATACTGCTAACACTATGGCATCTGCAATTGAAGCTATGGGTTTATCATTGCCTTTTAATTCTTCCAATCCTGCAGTAAGTAATGATAAAGCCCAAGAAAAAAAAATAATTTCAGAAGCTATATTTAACCTCATTAAAAATGATATAAAACCATCAGATATTCTAACCAAAAAGTCAGTTGAAAATGCCGTAAGATTAATTACGGTTTTAGGAGGTTCAACCAATGCGGTTCTTCACATTTTAGCTATTTGTAAAACAGCGAATATTAATTTCACAATTGATGATTTTCAAAGAATTTCAAATAATACACCCTATTTAGCTGACCTTAAACCAAGTGGTAAATTTTTAATGGAAGATTTACATCACATTGGTGGAATACCTGCAGTCATGAAATTTATGTTAAATAACGACATGATTGATGGTAGCTGTCTAACTGTAACTGGAAAAACAATAGGAGAAAATTTAAAAGACATTAATGGACTAAAAGAAAATCAAAAAATCATAATGCCATTTGATGATCCAATTAAGAAAACAGGTCATATTAGAATTTTATATGGAAACTTAGCTAATAATGGTTCCGTAGCAAAAATTACAGGAAAAGAAGGCGTTTATTTTAAGGGTTCTGCCAAAGTATTTAACTCTGAGTTAGAAGCTAATAATGCAATAAGTAATGGCTTAATTAATAAGGGTGATGTAATTGTAATAAGATATGAAGGTCCAAAAGGAGGTCCTGGAATGCCTGAAATGCTTAAGCCTACATCAGCAATTGTTGGAGCTGGATTAGGTAAAGATGTTGCATTGATTACAGATGGTAGATTTTCAGGTGGAACACATGGGTTTGTTGTCGGTCATATTAGTCCTGAAGCTTATGTAGGTGGTAATATAGCATTAATAAAAAATAACGACATTATTGTAATTGATGCAGAAAAAAATGAAATTAATGTAATGATTAATGAAGGTGAATTAAATGAAAGAAGAAAAAATTGGGTTCAGCCAACCTTAAAAGTTTCTAATGGTGTATTAACAAAGTATTCGAAACTAGTTTCTGATGCTTCTAATGGATGTGTAACAACTTAAATTATTAATCTTGAAAAAAATATCTGGTGCTGAAGCAGTAATTAAATCATTAATAAATGAAGGTGTTGATGTTTTATTTGGATATCCAGGTGGTGCTATAATGCCTGTTTATGATGAGTTGTATAAGTTCGAAAATGAAATACATCATATATTAGTTAGACATGAGCAAGGCGCTACTCACGCTGCTCAAGGTTATGCCAGATCTTCAGGAAAAGTTGGCGTTGCGATAGCAACTTCAGGTCCTGGTGCTACCAATTTAGTAACAGGCATCGCTGATGCTCAAATTGACTCAACTCCAATGGTATGTATAACTGGACAAGTTGCATCATACCTTCTAGGATCTGATGCTTTTCAAGAAACGGATATTATTGGAATTTCAACTCCAGTTACAAAGTGGAATTATCAAATAACAAAAGCCTCTGAAATTGCTGAAATTTTTGCTAAGGCATTTTATATTGCAAGATCTGGAAGACCAGGTCCTGTACTGATAGATATCACTAAAGATGCACAGTTTGAGATGTTAGATAAATTCGAGTATAAAAAGTGTAATAATGTCAGAAGTTATATATCTATCCCAAAAATTGATTCAAACTCACTTTCAGATGCAGCTGATTTAATTAATAATGCTAAGAAACCATTTATTGTCTGGGGTCAAGGTGTTATTTTAGGAAATGCCGAAAAAGAGTTTTTGAATTTTATTGAAAAATCAGGAATTCCATCAGCTTGGACAATTTTAGGATTATCAGCAATTCCCACAGATCATCCTTTAAATGTGGGAATGTTAGGAATGCATGGAAATTATGGTCCAAATAAATTAACCAATGAATGTGATTTATTAATTGCTATAGGTATGAGATTTGACGATAGGGTAACTGGTGATTTAAATACTTATGCTAAACAAGCTAAAATTATTCATTTTGAAATTGACCCTGCAGAAATCAATAAAAATGTTGAAGTTGATATTGCTGTTTTAGGAGATGTAAAAGAATCACTAAGCCAAATACTTCCCAAGATTAAGAATAATAAACATAAATTATGGCTTGATAAATTTAGAAAACTAAATGAAATTGAATTTAATAAAGTAATAGATAAAGAATATAACAAAAAGAGTGGAGGAATTTCAATGGCTGAGGTTATTAAATCAATAAATAACAATACTGACGGAAATTCAATTTTAGTTACTGACGTCGGGCAACATCAAATGGTTGCATGTAGATATACAAAATTTAATTTAAGTAAATCTAATATTACTTCTGGTGGATTAGGTACCATGGGGTTTGCATTGCCAGCAGCATTAGGTGCAAAAATTGGCGATAATAAAAGAGAAGTTATTGCCGTGATTGGAGATGGTGGTTTTCAAATGACTATACAAGAACTTGGTACAATTTTTCAAACACGTGCTGCAGTAAAAATTGTTATTTTAAATAACGATTTTCTAGGAATGGTTAGACAGTGGCAACAATTATTTTTTGATAAAAGATACGCGTCAACTGAGCTTGTAAATCCTGATTTTGTTACTATTTCTAAAGGCTATTTTATTGAATCTAAAAGAGTAGACAGCAGAGATGAATTAGAAAGTTCAGTAAAAGAAATGTTAAATTTTGATGGACCTTACTTGCTAGAAGTATGTGTAGAAAAAGAAGAGAATGTTTTTCCGATGATACCTTCAGGATCATCTGTTTCAGATATAAGATTAGAATAATATGGGATTAAATAAATATACTATTTCAATATATACTGAGGATAATGTTGGCTTATTGAACAGAATTTCTGCAATTTTTTTAAAAAGACATATTAATATTATAAGTATCACATCTTCTGAGTCTGAAATATCAAACATATTTAGATTCATAATCGTAGTTCAGGTTGATTTTATTCAAATTAAGAAGTTAGTCAAACAGATTGAAAAACAGATTGAAGTTATTGCTGCATTTTATCACACTGATGATGAAACAATATTTCTTGAAACCGCTTTATACAAGGTAAAATCTGAATCATTATTTGAAGAAAGACAAATACAAAATATTATTAAAGAAAGTAGAGCTAATATGGTTACTGTAAAACCTGAATATTTTGTAATTGAAAAAACTGGTTGGCGTGAAGAAACTGAAGATTTATATCAAAAACTCAAGCCTTACGGATTATTACAGTTTGTAAGATCTGGTAGAATATCAGTATCAAAAAAATCAATGGAGATTTCAAAATTTTTAAAATTAAAATAAATTATATGGGAAATTATTTCAACAATCTAAGTGATATAGAAAAGAAAAATCAGTTAAATATGTGTCGTTTTATGAAAAATGATGAATTTTCTGATGGAGTCAATGCATTACTTGGAAAAAAAATTGTTATTGTTGGTTGTGGAGCTCAAGGTTTAAATCAGGGATTAAATATGAGAGATTCTGGCTTAGATATTTCTTATGTTCTTAGACAATCGTCAATTGATTCTAAAAAAGAATCATATTTAAATGCTAAAAAAAATAATTTTAATGTTGGTAATTTTGAGGAATTTATCCCAGAAGCAGATGTTGTAATAAATTTAACACCTGATAAAAATCATACTAATGTTGTTTCTACGGTTGTTCCATTAATGAAAAAGAATTCAGTTTTATCTTTTTCTCATGGTTTTAATATGGTTGAAGAAGGTACTATTATCAGAGATGACATTACTGTAATAATGGTGGCTCCAAAATGTCCAGGAACAGAAGTTAGAGAAGAATATTTAAGAGGTTTTGGTGTTCCAACATTAATAGCAGTACACCCAGAAAATGATCCACATAACATTGGATTAGAATTAGCTAAAGCATATGCTGTAGCTACCGGTGGTCATAGAGCTGGTGTTCTTGAATCTTCATTTGTAGCTGAGGTTAAATCAGATTTAATGGGTGAGCAAACTATACTTTGTGGTGTCCTGCAAACTGGTTCATTACTGTGTTTTGAAAAGATGTTAAGTTTAGGTTTTGATAAATCATTTTCAGTTAAATTAATTCAATTTGGCTGGGAAACTATTACTGAAGAATTAAAACATAATGGAATTACAGGAATGATAAATAGATTAGATGATAAATCAAGATATGCAGTTCACGAGCTTTCAAAACAATTAAAGAGTATAATGACACCATTATTTAATAAGCATATGAATGATATTTTAGACGGTACGTTTTCAACAGAAATGATGAAGGACTGGAAAAATGATGATTATAATTTATTAAAATGGCGCGAAGAAACTGGAGATACTTTATTTGAAAAAACTTCTTCAGGATCTGATGATATTTCTAATCAAGATTTTTTTAATAAAGGAGTTTTAATGATTGCATTTGTTAAGTCAGGTGTTGAGCTAGCATTTGAAACAATGGTTAATAATGGAATAATAGATGAGTCAGCATACTATGAGTCATTACATGAGTTGCCATTGATTGCTAATCTAGTATCGAGAAAAAAATTATATGAAATGAACAGAATCATCTCTGATACTGCTGAATATGGCTGTTACTTGTTTAACCATAAGTGTCTTCCATTGTTAAAAGATTTTATGAATGAATTAGACAGAGGTTTTATTGGTGAAAATATTCCAGATTCATATAGTTACGATCAGAAAAAATTAGTAGAATTTGATAATTTAACATCATCTCATCCAATAGAAAGTATTGGAAAAACACTCAGGATGAACATGAGTAATATGAAAAAATTAAAATAATTGTTTTGGTTTCATTAGAAAAAGTTAAACTAGCTCTAAATAATTTAAACAATATCACTTTAAGTACTCCATTAGAACTTATTGATAGTTATTCAAATTTATTTTCTTCAAATGTCTATGTTAAAAGAGAAGATTTACAGATAACTAGATCTTTTAAAATAAGAGGTTCTTTCAATAAAATATTATCATTATCTGATAAACAAAAAGAAAATGGAATTGTATGTTCAAGTGCAGGAAACCATGCGCAAGGTGTATCATTTTCTTGTAATAAGTTAAAAATAAATGGAATTATTTTCATGCCTAATACAACTCCAAACATTAAAGTTAAAAAAGTCAAAGAGTTTGGTGGAAAATATGTTAAAGTAAAACTTATTGGGGATTCTTATGATGATTGTTATAAACAAGCATTAGCTTACTGTAAAAAGAACAATAAAACTTTTATTCATCCATTCGATGATAATAAAGTAATAGAAGGTCAAGCAACTTTAGCTTATGAAATATTTCAAGAATTAAGTGACACTATTGATTATATGTTTATTCCAATAGGTGGAGGAGGTTTAGTTTCAGGTTTTATTTCAGTATTTAAGCAATTATCACCTAAAACAAAAATAATTGGTGTTGAACCATCTGGTGCTGCATCAATGGATATTTCAATCAAGAATAATAAATTAACTGAACTAAAAGAAATAGACACATTTGTAGATGGTGCAGCTGTAAAAAAATCAGGAAAAATAGCATTCAACTTATGTAAAGAATATTTAGATGGCATAATTCTTGTCCCAGAAGGATATATATGTCAAACTATTTTAGATATGTATAACAATGAAGGAATTATTGCGGAACCAGCCGGAGCTATGAGTCTTGCTTCTTTAAAATTTTACAAGGATAAGATTAAGAACAAAAAAGTTTTATGCCTGGTTTGCGGTGGTAATAATGATATAACTAGGATGGGAATAATCAAGGAAAGAGCCCTTCTTTATTCAAATCTAAAACATTACTTCATTATTAAATTTCCTCAAAGAGCAGGTGCTCTTAAGGAGTTTGTAACTCATATTTTAGGGCCAAATGATGATATAACCTTTTTTGAATATTCAAAAAAAACTAACAAAGAAAATGGTCCAGCTGTAGTTGGTATTCAATTAAAGGATGAAAATGATTTGCAGCCTTTAATCAAAAGAATGAAAAACAATAATTTTTATGGTGATTATATTAATAATAATGAATCGCTTTTTAACTTTCTTATATAATGAAATCTAATATTCCAAATAAATATTCAATCGATAAACCTATTGAGCATAGAACATTCCTTATTAATGGAAAAATTGGAACATGGAATGGTGATGTTGTTGATGTTGTCTCAACATTGTTCACTGAAAATGATAGTGATGAACTTACAGTAATAGGATCTACCCCAAAAATGGATGAGAACCATGCTTTAATGGCTTTAGATTCAGCCGATAAAGCTTTTAGCAATGGAACAGGTAAATGGCCTACAATGAAGGTCTATGAAAGAATTAGATGCATGGAAAAGTTTGTTTCAAAAATGCTTTTAAAGAGGGATGAAGTTGTAAAACTTTTGATGTGGGAAATAGGTAAAAATTTAAAAGACTCTGAAAAAGAATTTGATAGAACAGTTGATTATATTAATGAAACAATTAATGAGTACAAAAAAATTGATAGAGATGGTGCTATTTTTCAAAATAATGGTGGTGTAAGAGCATTAATTCGAAGAGGACCATTAGGTGTCGTTTTATGCTTAGGACCATATAATTATCCTCTAAATGAAACATTTGCTTTATTAATACCTGCAATCATTATGGGTAATACTGCTATATTTAAACCTGCTAAACATGGAGTTCTTTTAATTGCTCCATTATTAGAAGCTTTTAAAGAATCATTTCCGCCGGGTGTTGTTAATATTGTTTTTGGTAGAGGTAGAGAAATTGCATCACCAATCATGAAAACAGGAAAAATAAATGTTTTAGCTTTAATCGGACATAGTTCATCAGCAAATTCTCTTCAAAAACTTCATCCACAACAAAATAGATTAAGATTGGTTCTTGGTCTTGAGGCCAAAAATCCAGCAATTATTCTTGATGATGCTAACATGGATTTAACTATAGATGAATGTATTAATGGATCACTTTCATATAATGGACAAAGATGCACTGCAATAAAAATTATTTATGTTAATGAAAAAATCAAAAATGAATTTTTAGAAAAATTTTCACAAAAAGTTGATGAATTAAAATTAGGAATGCCCTGGGAAAACACGTTACTAACACCTCTTCCAGAACCAAATAAACCTGCGTACATTAAAGCATTGATTGATGATGCAGTAAAAAAGGGTGCAAAGATTATAAATAAAAGAGGGGGTAAAATGAAGAAAAATTATGTTTATCCTGCTATATTATATCCTGTTAAAAGTAATATGGATGTATATAAAGAAGAACAATTTGGTCCTGTAATTCCTGTTATTTCTTTTTCTGATATTGAAGAACCTATTAAATATATGGCTGATTCTAATTATGGACAGCAAGTAAGTGTCTTTGGAAATGATGAAACTAAAATTGGACCATTAATTGATTCACTAGTCAACTTAGTTTGTAGAGTTAATTTAAATAGTAGTTGTCAACGTGGACCTGATGTTTATCCCTTTACAGGAAGAAAGGACTCTGCAGTTGCAACCTTAAGCGTTCATGATGCATTACGATCATTTTCTATAAGAACTTTTGTAGCTTCTAAGGATAATGAATCAAATAAAGAAATATTAAGAAAATTGATTGATAATAAAAAATCAAATTTTGTCAGAACTGATTACTACCTCTAATTTAACATAATAGGCATAACTAGCATTATTATTTCTTCATCCTCACTAGAACTAGAAATTGGTGATATCAATCCTGCACGGTTTGGTGATGATAATTCAATTCTAACTAAGTCTGAACTTAAATTATTTAACATTTCATTTATAAATCTAGAATTAAAGCCAATAGTAATGTCTTCGCCATTATAGTTACATTCAAGTATTTCTTCAGACTTATTGTTAAAATCTAAATCTTCTGCACTAATCTTTAATGAGTTGCCTTTAATATCTAGCTTAACTTGGTGTGTTGATTTGCTAGAAAAAATACTGGCTCTTTTAGTAGCTTGAAGTAATAATGCTCTATCTATCTCTAAAACATTAGGGTTTTCTTTAGGAATTACAGCATCATAATTAGGATATTTTCCTTCAATTAATCTACATACTAACCTAAAGTTTAAAAAAGAAAAAATTGCATTTGATTTATTAAATAAAACTTCAATAGCAGATTTTTTATCTGAAAGTATATTTTTAAGAATATTCAATGGTTTATTTGGAACAATAAATTCTACAGATTCAGAGGTTTTAATATCTTTTCTAATATATTTAACAAGTTTGTGGGCATCAGTAGCAACAAAACAAGAGTTGTCTGAATTTATTTGAAAAAAAACACCTGACATTACAGGTCTTAAATCATCATTTCCAGATGCAAATAGAGTAGAGGATATGATTTTCTCAAGACTTGATGAATCAAGACTAATTTCTGAAGCATCCTCAATTACGATTGACTTAGGATATTCATTTCCGTCCATATATGCAATACCATATTTTCCATTATTTGAATTGATTTCAATTGTATTGTTTTCGTTGATGGAAAATGTTAAAGGCTGTTCGGGAAGTGACCTAATAATGTCAGTTAGTAATTTTGCTGGGATAGCTATCTTAACATTTAAACTTGATTCAATAGATAATTTACTTGTTAACGATGTCTCTAAATCAGATGAAGTAATATTTAACTCATTATTCTCAATTTCAAAAAGAAAATTATCCAAAATAGGCAATGTGTTATTAGTGTTAAGGATAGTTCCTAAAACTTGTAAATTTTTCAATAAATCAGAGCTCGATACAATAAATTTCATATTTATAAAGATATTCTATTTGACTTGTAATTTAAAATTAAATTATTAACATTTATTTAAAAATAATTGAGATTGTGTCACCGTAATTCAATCCAAATAAAGTTCTAGCTGAACCAACAGTTGATGGATTGCTTTTGTAAATACCAAGTTCTAAATATCCTGAATTATTAAAAATTGCAATTTTTTTACCTTCTTCTTCTCTATATATTTTTTCTTTATTAAAATTTATTGCTTCAGTGTAACTATTATAAATATTGTCAAAAATTATACTTCTTGCATTTATTGAAAAATTTCTGTCTTTTCTATATTCTTCAAAAACTCTTTTAGAAATATTTGTTACAATATTACCGTAATTATCTATATAAATAACATTTCCTAAAATTTGATTTTCAGATTTAATTCTAATTTTTAAATCTTTTAACTCTTTTAATTTATTAATTTCATTACCTACTAAATTTATATTTCCTCCTCTATGAACGTGAGATGCAACTTTTGAAAAAACATCAAATTTATTTCCTTCAAAAGTTATTGCAATAACCTTATTAGGTCTTAATTCTTCAGATATTAATGATAATATTCCATTGTTTGCAGTAACAAAATAATGTTCGTCAAAGATAGCTACTATAAGTTCTTGCTCTGGTGTTTTATCAGCATCTACATCAATAATATGAATAGTTCCTCTAGGAAAACTCTTATACGAATTCTTAATAATATATGAAGCTTCGAGAATATTAAAAGGAGAAACTTCGTGTGAAATATCAACTATGATAGGATTTTCTAGTTGAGAATGTAGTAATCCTTTAAGATAACCTTTAGTGAAATCTTTATTTCCATAGTCACTTGTAATTGAAATAATTGACAATTTTTTAAGAGATTAGTAATATTATATTTTATAAATTTACTCAATTACTTAATTATTGTAATTTTTTTGGAAAAATTTGAATACTACATTAAAGAAATTCATCCATCAGATTTTTTTAATAGTGAAATTGATATAATCAAAAATCTCAAAAAAAAATTTAAGGAATTAAAATTTATTTCTAAAGGTGATAAGCTTATTATTGAAGGTCAGTCTGATGAAATAATAAAAGTTTGTGTAATTCTTGATAATCTAATTTATTTTATTAAAAAAAATGAAAATATAAATGAATCTAATATCATTGAAATTCTTAATGGTAATGGTGATAAATTGCTTCAATCAGAAAATGGAAGAGTGATATTATATGGTGTTAATAAGAAAAAGATTAAAGCACATACTTTAAATCAAATTAAACTTGTTGAGTCTTTTGAAAGAAATGATATGGTTTTTGCAATAGGACCAGCTGGAACTGGAAAAACATATACAGGAATTGCTATAGCAGTAAAAGCATTAAAATCAAAAATTGTAAAAAGAATTATTTTAACAAGACCTGCAGTTGAGGCTGGAGAAAATCTTGGATTTCTTCCTGGAGACTTAAAAGATAAATTAGATCCTTACATGCAACCCTTATATGATGCATTAAAAGAAATGATTCCTGTTGAAAAACTAGAAGATTATATAAAAAGAGGAATTATAGAAATTGCTCCTTTAGCATACATGCGAGGAAGAACACTTGACAATGCATTTGTTATATTAGATGAGGGGCAAAACACAACTCATAATCAAATGAAAATGTTTTTAACCAGAATGGGTAAAAGTGCTAAATTTATGATTACAGGTGATCCTGGTCAAATTGATTTACCTAGATCAGCTATTTCTGGACTCAAAGAAGCAAATATAATATTACAAAATATTGAAGGTATTGACATAGTTTATCTAGATGACAAGGACGTTATTCGTCACAAGGTTGTTAAGAAAATTATAGAAGCTTATAAAAAAACTGAACACGCAAACTAATGAGTAAAGTATTACTAAACTCCAACTTTAATTTTAAAAATCAAGTATCTAAATATATAGGAAAAGTTAGAGATGTTTATGAAATAAAGGATGATTTATTACTGATGATTGTTTCAGATAGAATTTCTGCATTTGATGTTGTTATGCCAAAAGGAATAACTTATAAAGGTCAAGTTTTAAATCAAATTGCAAACGAAATGTTAAATGAAACTAATGATATAATTGATAATTGGTTGATTGATTCTCCTGATCCCAATGTTTCTATTGGAAAAAAATGTATTCCAATAAAAATTGAAATGGTTGTAAGAGGTTATTTGTCAGGACATTCCTACAGGATTTACAATAGTGGTCAACGTAATTTATGTGGTAATATTCTTCCTGAGAACATGAATGAAAATGACAAATTTAAATCACCTATTATAACACCTGCAACTAAAGCTGAAAAGGGATTGCATGATGAAGATATCTCTCCAAAATCAATAATTGAGCAAAATATTATTAACAAAGATGATTATGAATATCTGCATGAAATAAGTTTAGAGCTATTCAAAAGAGGAACTGAATTCGCCTCTAATAATGGTTTAATTTTAGTTGATACTAAATACGAATTTGGTTATGATTCAAATGGTGTAATTACTTTAATTGATGAAATTCATACTCCAGACTCTTCCAGATATTTTTATAAAGATTCATATGAAGATTTGCAAATTAAAGGAGAAAAACAAAAGCAATTATCAAAAGAATTTTTTAGAGAATGGTTAATGCAAAATGGTTTTCAAGGAAAAAGTAATCAGGTAATTCCAGAAATGACTGAGGATGTTGTTGAAATGGTAAGTGGAAGGTATATTGAGTTATATGAAAAATTGATTGGAAAAAAGTTTTCAATAAATAGTAGTGATAATATTATTGAAAGAATTAATAAAAATTTAAAAGGATTTATTGTTTAAATCTTTTAGTATTTTATCCAATTTATAATCTGTATCTATCCATTCATGTTCTTCATTTGAATTTTTTAACCAAGTAATTTGTTTTTTTGCAAATCTTCTTGTGTTTTTTTTAATTTCATTAATTGCAAATTCTTTTGAATACTGATTGCTGAAATAATTAAACAATTCTTTATATCCAACAGTATTTAATGCATTATTGCTCTTATATTTATAAAGCTCTTTGGCTTCATCAATTAACCCTGAATCAATCATTAAATCAACTCTTCTGTTGATTGTTTCGTATAGCTTACTTCTGTCTGTATTTAAAGCTATAGAGTAGTGGTTAAATATTTTATCTTTATTATTATTTAAAAAAGATGTGAATGTCTTTTTAGTAAACTCAATTACCTCCAATGCTCTAATTAACCTTCTTGGATTATTTAAGTCAACTTTTTCATAGTATTCAGGATCTTTTATGCTAAGAATTGATTGTAAATACTTTATACCATTAATTTCGAAGTTATTATTTAAGTTGTCCCTAATTTCATTTGGAATCTTTGGTATTTCGTCGATTCCATAAATGATTGATTTAAGAAACATATAAGAACCTCCAACTAATACAATGTTATCGTAAACCTTAAATAATTTATTAATTAACTTGGTGGCTTCTATTGAAAAATCATAGACCGTGAATGCTTCTTGTATTGATTTATTTTGAATAAAATGATGCTTAACTTCATTTAATTCAATTTCTGAAGGAACTGCGGTTCCTATAGACATTTCTTTGTAGAACTGCCTAGAATCAAACGAAATTATCTCAGTTTTTAGTGATTTTGCTAATTTAATTGCAAGTTTGGTTTTGCCAATTGCAGTTGGTCCTGAAACACTAATCAATTTTTTATTAACCATTACATAATTTAAGTAATTCAAGTGTTGCTTTTGCATCATCCATAGCCCTATGATGTTTTAATAATTTTATATCAAACTCTTTACTTAAAGATTTTAACTTATATGAGCTTAAATCTGGATAAAATTCTCTCATTAAATCAAGAGTACATAAAAATTTATTCTTCAAAATGAAATTATTTTTTTTTAATTCATTTTTTAAAACTCTATAATCATACTTAACATCATGTCCAACAATAGTTGAATTCTTTAAAAAATTATAAATATCAGAACTGTAATAATTAAAACCTTTTAATTTTTTTAATTCATTATTTTTTATTCCAGTTAACTTTTCAATGAAAGGATCAATTTTTACAAATGGATTAATTAATGTCTCAAATGTATCAATCACCTTTGATCCATCATATTTAATCAATCCAATTTCAATAATTTTTTCTTTATTATATACCCCACCAGTTGTTTCTAAATCTATTATTACAAACATTAGTTTCTAGAACCAAAAATTAAACTACCAATTCTTATCATATTTGAATTATATTTTATGGCAAGCTTGTAATCATTACTCATTCCAAGTGACAAATACTTTAAATCATACATCTTACTTGTCTCATTAAAATAATTAGATATTTTTCTAAACTCCTCTTCATTTTTTGATTGGTCAATAGATCCCATACCCATAAAACCAAGAACTTTAACAAACTTATATTTTAAAAGGTTATAACTAGAAAAAATCTTTTCTAATTCAGAAAAATCAAATCCTGTTTTTAGTGGGTCATTTGATATTTTAATTTGCAGTAAAACATTTATAATTCTATTATTTTTATTTCCTTCTTTATTTATTTGAATTAAAAGTTTTTCAGAATCAACAGAATGTATTAAGTGTACAAATGGAGCTATATATTTAACTTTATTTCTTTGAAGTTTGCCAATTAAATGCCAATTAATATCATCTGGTAGTTCTTCATATTTTTTAACCAGTTCCTGTACTTTATTTTCACCAAAATCTTTATGACCTAGATCATATATTTGTTTTATTTTTTCAACGGGTTTAGTTTTTGAGACAGCTATAATATTAACATTCTCTGGAATACTTTTTTTAAATGTAATAAAGTCCATTTCTAATTTTCAATAATTTTTAATATCTCGATAGCTAACTTAAGAGCATTTCTTCCTTTTTCAAATGAAACTATTGGATCTTCTTTATTAATAATAGAATAATAAAAATTTTTATGCTCTTCCTCAATTGAATTAATTTTTTCATTCTTGACATTTTCAATTTGAATTTCCTTCTCCACACCCTCAGAATCATGAATAGTCATTGCATA
>Ga0208127_1000914_pt1 | contig 15093 bp, 9 predicted proteins | sample ETNtaG_6_FD_185751 | JGI IMG/M metagenome (GOLD analysis project Ga0208127, IMG submission 185751) | Marine microbial and viral communities from oxygen minimum zone, Eastern Pacific Ocean - ETNP201306SV45 (SPAdes) (version 2) | ecosystem: Environmental > Aquatic > Marine > Oceanic ...
ATTTTTCCGATAATAGATGTGCTTCTGCTAGAGATAAATTAACCAGCCCATGGTTTTTTATTTTACTATATAATTCTGCTAATATTTTCCATGCTTGGGCATTTTCTTTTTCCGCTAATAAAGCAATTTTAAGTTTATCTATTGCGATAGGAAAATATTGTGGATCATCTAAACTTAATATTACAGATGCATATTGGATCTTAATTAATGGCTGATTTGGTAGAAGTTTTTCTACTTTATTAAATAATTCGAATGCCTGTTTTGAATTTCCAGATTCATACAATATTTGGCCCTTTAACTCTAGTATATATGGATCATGCTTAGAGTTCCGTAGTAAATTTAATAGCCTTACAGCTCTTTCGCTTTTTCCTAGGCGATGCTCGGCAACAGAAGTTGCAATAATTCCAAGATCTGTACCGCTATCATAATTTTCCAAGATCTTTTCTGGATCTTCTAAAAAGCCAATTAATTTTCCCTTTATCATATTATATTCTTCCAATATATCATATGATAATTCTAGAACACTATTTTTAGATTCGGATACATGAGATGAAATTCTTTCTATACGATCCTTAGTTAATGGGTGAGTTCTGGTATAAGGGTTTATTTTATCAAAATAAATTTTCTCTGCCCCCCTTATTTCTTTAAAGAATTCTAATAATCCTTTTGAGCTTATTTCTGCCGTATCTAGAAACTTTAATGCTGCTTCGTCAGCTGCTTCTTCATGTTTTGTACTGTGGCTAAAGAAAGTTCTTTCTCCTACATGTGATGTTCCTAATATTAAAGCCTGCCCAGCATCAGGGCTGCCCGCTAGAGCAGTGGCTATGCCTAAAATATATCCCAATGCTAATTGTTTTTTTATTGAGCCAATATCGACGCTCATTCTTGCTAAATGACTACCAGTAATATGCCCAGTTTCATGGGCTATAATACCAATTAACCCAAGTGGGTCATCTGCAAATGATATAGTTCCGCTATTGATAAAAATATTTTTGCCTCCAGCAACAAATGCATTTATTGCTTCGTCATTAATTATATAAATTGTAATTTGCCCTTCTAAATTTGCTGCCCTAAATATGGGTGCAGAAATTCTATATAAAAAATCTTCAATTTGAGCATCACGAATCAGGCTAATTCCAGCGTAACTAACCTTTGATGATATTAAGATGAAAAATATGACATTAATAATTAATTTGCGCATAATATTTTTTTATCTATAAACCGGCTACCACTACCAGGTTTGTCTGTTTTCCTATTTACCTATCAACCAACCAAACTTGGATTACGGTTTTTGGGTGGTAATTTAATAATTAACTATTATATTCTTAGCGTCTATCATATAACTAATTCATATAAAATTAAAATAGTAAAATCATGATTGATTCTAATCTTTTTGTTTTTGATATAGAAACTATTCCAGATATTGAGTCAGCAAGATCTATGCTACATTTACCTAATTCCATAAATGACCAAGAGGTACTGGAAGCATTATCTAAATATCATGACCCAAGCAAGAAAACGGAAGATGTTTTTTATAAACCTATTTTTCATAAGGTGGTAGCAATTAGTTTTGCAGAAATTGAAATTACCAAAGAAGAAGGAAAAGAGGCTTTGGTGTTAAAAAATATTCGTAGTGGCGGAAAAGTTGATAGTAAAGAATCTGATCTCATTAAAGGGTTTTTCCATTATATAGGAAACCATCTTCCCCGTTTGGTTTCATATAATGGTAGGTCATTCGACATGCCGGTATTGAAATTTAGAGCATTAAAATATGGAATAGGAACAGAAATATACAATGCAGGTGATAAGTGGAATAGTTATTTGCAGCGTTATAGTTCAAATTGGCATTGTGATTTGCACGAGGTGTTAACAGATTATTATGCTGCAGGTAAGATGAGATTGAATGAATTATGTGCAACTCTAGGTTATCCAGGAAAAATAGATGTAGATGGGGGCTCGGTATATGAGCTACATAAGGAAGGAAAAATACAAGAAATAAGAGATTATTGTGAAACTGATGTGCTTAATACATATTTAGTATATTTAAATTATGCTCTCCATTACGGAATTATAAATAAAGAAACTTTTGCTATATCTATTGCTCAAATTGTAAATTTTCTAGAAAAAAATAAGGATCAAGAGCATTGGGCAAAATTCCTTAGTAGTTGGGAAGATATAGATTCTAACGAAATGACAGCATAGAAGATTATAATTATTATGGAGCAAGTTAATATTCTAAGAGGAGTAAAGGATGTTATTTTAGATGAAGCTGAGAGGTTTGGCTATATTATTGACAATATACAAGATATTGCGCAAAATTTTGGTTTCAAGACATCTTATTTTCCTGTAATAGAAAGTAGTAAAACTTATATTAGAACTCTTGGAGAGTCTTCTGATATTGTTACAAAGGAAATGTATAGTTTTACCGATAAAGGAGAAAATCAGGTTACCTTAAGACCAGAATTTACTGCAGGAATTGTTAGATCTTTAATAACCAATAGTTTATTTGACAAATTGCCATTGAAATTTTTCTCATATGGCCCTTTGTTTCGTTATGAACGCCCTCAGAAAGGAAGGCAAAGACAGTTTTATCAAGTGAATTTTGAATATTTTGGTAATGCTTCATATGATGCAGAAACTGAAATTATATTACTAATTAATCAAATGATAAAAAAATTAGGATTAAATGAAAAATTGCAGTTAGAGATTAATTCTATAGGGGGGATTAATACTAGAGAAATATATAAAAAAGCATTAGTTGAATATTTGGATAAATATAAAAATTCTTTATCTTCCGATAGCCAGAAGAGACTAGAAAATAACCCTTTAAGAATTTTAGACTCTAAAGATGATAAAGATAAAGAGATTTTATTATCTGCTCCTAAGATATCGCAATATTATGATAAAGATGATGAGGAGTTTTTTAATAATTTATTATCATCTATTGATGATTTTGGTATTTCGTACAAAGTAAATAACCAGCTGGTAAGGGGATTGGATTATTACACCAAAACAGTCTTTGAATTTACCACTCCATATTTAGGAAGTCAGAATGCGGTATTTGCAGGCGGAAGATATGATAATTTGGTAAAAAATATGGGTGGTAAGGAAACTCCTGCAATTGGATTTGCTGGAGGTTTAGAAAGATTACAAGAGTTAGTTGGAGATAGTTATGTTAATAATTCTACTGATATAGTTATTATTAATGTAAGCGCAAAAGAAAAAAAATATGCTTTTAATATGATGCAGTATTTAAGAGAAAATAATATTATTACAGAATCTATCCTAACTGATCAAAATCTTGGAAAAAAAATGAAAAAAGCTAGTAAATTTAATACCAAATTTGTTGCTATAATAGGAGAGGATGAATGTAGGCATAATAAAATTCAGTTAAAAGATTTTAGAGATGGAAAAGAATTTTCGATAGATAGAGATGAATTAATTTCATTTTTGCAGAATATTTTGTAAGGCCATCACCTACTACGCTCCATGGTTAGTGTTTCAGATTCTATTTTTTTTACATGATTTGTTTGTAACCTTATTTCTTTAGTCTCTAGCTTGCTGATTTCTTGTGTTTTATTCTTATGTTTGGTGTTTTGTGTATCATTACTAACTATATACCCAACTACTCCTATAGCCGATATACCGATTCCGGCAAGCATTAGAGCTGGTATTGTAAAAATTCCTGCAATAAATAATCCTACTCCTAGTACGGTTCCAATTCCTGAGGTTTTTTCTGATAGATGCATTTTTCTAGGAGCTAGAGTTTCTTTTGTTTTTGGCTGCTCTTTTTTTGGTTCTTCTGTATGAAATAAAGATTTTATTCTACTACTGCTTTGAGGTATACAATCTTTAATTGAAGCGCCCTGGTTATTTTTGATATCAAGGTTTGGGTTATATGATAAGAGGGTGTTAATAACATCATTTTGGCAGTTCCCTAAAATAGCATAATGTAATGCGGTATTGCCATTATTATCAACGCTGTTAATTAATTCATTATTATTATCTAGAATTAATTTTATTATCTCTTTATTTTGATTTTTTTGTATAGCTATATGTAGTATATTGAGGCCTTGAAAACTATCATCTAACCTTGCTCCAGCAGTAATAAGTTTTTTAAAATATGGGCTAGAACATTGGTTGTATATTGCGTAAAATATAGGGGTTATTTCATCTCCAGTATCAGTTTCTATATGGTGATCTATTAATCCATATTCTTGTAATTTATCTATATCAGATAATTTAAAATTATGCCTTTCTAGGTTCCTTATATAATTCTCAAAAAATTCTACAGATGTTTCCTTTTGTGGTTCTTTGTTAGTTCTTTTACTAGGTTTAGCTATTTGTTCCTTACGTTTGTAATATTGTTCTATATGATTATTTTTTTCTTTTGCTGGAAGATATCTAATGTTACCGTTAACTGGTGTTGTAGTGTTTTCCCTATTAGGAGTTTGTGAAGACTGGTTTCGATACTGCGTAGTTTGGGAAGTTGCCCTTCTAGATGTATGAGCATTATTTATTATTCTGGCCTCAGAATAATCTTTATAATCATAATTTTGGGTTTCCCTTTGGTAGTTATTTATATTATTATACCGGTTTAGATTGGTGACATGACCATATTTATCCACAACCAAGATCCTATTTTTTGTACCTAATTTTAGATTCTTGCTCTTAACCACATCACTCCAATCACTATAAGCGGTAGGGGGAGCGTAAGATCCAGTGAGCCGATTATATGTGCCTTTAACCCCAGTTATTTGTCTGTTAGAATCGGTAGATGCTGCTTTTACACCATCATCCGTTACTCTATTATTTTCTTCCCAGAAATCATTTCCTGGCCATGAAATATGATCCCAAGCTACCATAGAATATAACTCGCAATTTTGATATTCTGGACCATATTCCTTAGGGTCGCACAATTGAGGTTTTCCCCCTTTAGTTAAGGATTTTGTAATAAAATTGATTCCTTTAAGTGTTAATTCTCCGTCAATATGATTAGAAGTTTTGTGAGGGTCGTAGTAAATTGCTTGGATGTTTTTTAATTTGTCACCATGTTGATATATAATACGCCTTAAAGATTTTTGTAATTTTTCTTCTAGTTTGCCTTTAAATTTGTCTCCTGCAAAATATCCGCACCCTAATCCAGGAACGGTAATAAATGCTTTTTTGCCTTTGTTTCCTGCATCAGTGTTTGCTTGCATTAATAAGGGCAATAACCTTCTTTCATATAACTCGTATAACTTTGTATCATTTAATTTTCCTCTCTTACCCACTTCATATAGGTCGGAAGCGCATCCATTTAATAGTGCTCCTGGAACATATAGTAGTGTTCCTTGTATAGGAGAGGCGTGATCGGTTTGGTTTCTATGGGCGCCATTATTATATATTTCTACAGGCACCGACATGCTAATATCTCCTAATATTTGCAGCTCATACCGGTTCCAGTCACTACCATCGCCCTTTAGGTGGGATTCTGCGCACATATAGGGTTTTTTCGTTTGCAGTAATATATCTAGAAATTTCTCATATGTTAAAGTTGAAAGATTTTTACTCTGCAGTTCTTTTTTTAAGAATTTACCTGCATTTTCTATGCCGTGATCTTCTAAAAATTCTTTATATGAGATAATTTTATCTAGAGTGTCTTCACTGATCAAAATTTTATAATTTTGATCATATCCTTCACCTCTTGCCCTAGCTTTATTGTCTCGAAGGGCTCTATTGCTATGGTGGGTAGTTTGTATTCTATTAGGTGTTCTATTATTTAAAACTGACCTATATAATGATTTGTGTTGAACAGCAATTTTATCTATTGTTATAGGGTGATCCCGTAAAAATAAATTTATAGAATCTTGGCATTGTTGTTGCAAATTGGGGTCTTGTTCTAATTTTTCAATATCAGATATAATATCTGATACATTGTTGCTCAATTTCACTGCATGTTGATATTTTCCTCCAGCTCTAAAATATTTAGGAGTCATACGGCCATCAAGTCCATATTGTTTCATTCCATGCAATATGGTATTTGTAATTCCTGAAAAATGTGGTGAAACACCTTTATGGTGAAAATTAATAGCATATTTACATTTGTTAAATATGTTATGTAAATCCTTTTCTTCAACATTAAAATGGAATTCAATATTAATGTCTGGAGTTTTGCTTTTTAGTGTGTTGTTATAAAAATCTAGCAGATCGCTAACAGCTTTTTTATTGTTCCTATTTGCGCTCTGTATAATTTTGTTTATTTGTGATTCATAGAAAGCATAAGATGTTCTTAACAAATCAAAAAACACTTTAGGATTATCTTCTGATATTGATCCTGCAATTATAACCTTCCTATTAGAACCACGATCATTTAGTTCTTTAGCTAAATCTATAGCTTGTGTTTCTATACCCTTATAGGGTCTTATTATACCAAAGCATAATATGTTATCCCCTCTTCTTGCTAGAGGTTGTAATTTTGAAGGGTCAATATTGACAGTGTTAGGTACTGCTATAATAGCTGAATTTAGAATTTTTTTCTGAGTGTCAGAAGAGCGATTTATAGCGGTAGAGGAAGAGTTAATGGCTGAATTTCTATCAATATCATCAACAAATATAATATGATCAGCCTGGTTAAAATATTCATCAAACTTCTTCTTGATTGTGTCATTAGAAGAGATTGAATACTTAGCATATTCCATAGCTGTAATAATTATTTTTCCTCCAGCTTGTTTGAATTTTTGTAAATTTTTCGGAGTAATAGAGCTTCCAGTAGATATGCCGCTTGATATATTGGCATTTAAAATGAGATGCAAAACTGGTGGAGAAGCTTGGTTTCGGTTTTCTCCTAAAATTTGATTGATAATTTTGTCACCAGTGTTGGTAGAAGAACAAATATGCTTAGCATTACTGTGATTTTTATTTAATTGTTCTACGATAAGATGCGCATAGTCAAAATCACCTGTCTTTGGAGTCTCTGATGGAGCTGTAGAAATATATATCTTATTCATAGCTACATTATAATATTAAATGTTTTAATGAAACAGTATAAAAGCGTAAAAAAGTCATTAATTATCAATAATACAATCTATAGTTGTATTATTGTCATATTTATGTTACCTATTAAATTATAGGTAACAACTTAGGATGGGTTTTAGAAATGGGAAAGACAAAAAATAATGTAGTTTTTATTCTATTCACAATCTTGTGTTTCTTCATTTTTCCAAGCTCGTCTTTCTCTGCGCAAGGGGTTTTTTCTTATAGCAAGTCAGTAATGATAACTATCAATATGTCATCTTTTAATGGGTTTGGAAATGACGATATTGAATCAAATTTGCTAGATTCAGATTATATAATATCCAACATCAATAAATCTGAGATTATTATTTTTAATGAGTAGATTAATAATAACTTTATTATATGCTTGTCTGAGTAGTTAAACGCTAGGTCAGTTTTGATAGTGTTAACACTATAAATGGTGGTATAACCGATTAATAGGAAATAATTATTAGTTAAATTACATATGGTAGTAACCAGATTCTCTCCCAGCCCAACAGGAAAGCTGCATGTAGGTAATGTTAGAACTGCTTTAGTAAATTATCTATTTACTAAGAAATTAAAAGGGAAATTGATTTTAAGAATCGATGATACCGATCTAGAAAGGTCTCAAGAGCATTTTACAGAACAAATTATTTCTGATCTTAAATGGTTAGGAATAAATTGGGATGAGATGTTTAAGCAGTCAGGGCGCCTAGAGTATTATGAAGAAATCAAAAATAACTTATTAGAAAAAGGAATCATATACCCTTGTTATGAAACAGAGGAAGAACTAAATATACAGCGTAAAATTCAGCTATCTAGAGGGGTTCCTCCAGTCTATGACCGTAATTCTCTAAAGCTTACTAAAGAAGAAATTTCTGAAAAGATAAACCAGGGCATAAAACCATATTACAGGTTTCTTTTAGATGATGATGAGGTTTCCTGGAATGATGGTATTAGGGGTAAAATAACATTTAAATCGAGAGCCTTCTCGGATCCTGTGGTGATTAGAGAAAATGGTAGTCCTACCTATGTTTTTTGTTCGGTAATTGATGATGCCGCATATAATATCACTGATATCATAAGAGGGGAAGATCATATTTCTAATACTGCAGTGCAAATCAAGATGCTCAGATCGATGGGTAAGGAAATTCCTAATTTCTATCATTTATCTTTGCTGAAGACTAAAGAAGGAGAGATGTCTAAAAGAACAGGAGGATTTGATGTTGGGTCATTAAAAGAAAATGGTATTGATCCGATGACAATTAACTCGTTATTAGCAAAATTAGGTAGCTCTGATAATGTAGAGCCATTCTCATCCTTGGGCGGCTTAATAGATGGTTTTTCTATGGATAAATTTTCTGCTGGCGCAATAAATTATAATGAAAATGATGTATTTAATTTAAACCGAAAAATTATCAGTAAAAAAACATATGATGAGGTAGCATCTTGTCTAGATAATTTAGGCATTAAGAATATTACCAAAGATTTCTGGGAATCTATTAGGGAAAATATCACATCATATAGTGATGTTAGAAATTGGTATGAAATCTTTTATGTTGATTTTAAACCTTCAATATCAGATTCAGATATGGATTTTTTGAAAGTAGCAGCTGATATCTTACCAGATAATGTTACATCAGATAATTTTAAATCATGGGTATCTGATATCTCATCAAAAACTGGTAGAAAAGGAAAGGGGCTATATCATCCGCTTAGATTGGCGCTGACTAATAAAGACTCGGGACCTGAATTAAGTAAAATTATTCCAATGCTTGGAAGTGAGAAGGTTAAGCAGCGTTTATTATGTAAATAAATATAGATCAAGATGGAAAAGAAAATACATTTATTTAATAGTTTAACTAGTAAAAAGGAGTTATTTGTACCAATAGATAGCAATCATATCAAAATGTATGTTTGCGGTCCTACTGTATATTCTAGTCCCCATTTGGGTAATGCAAGATCAACTGTTGTTTATGATCTTCTATTTAGAGTTTTGCAATATTTATATCCAAAAGTAACTTATGTAAGGAATATAACTGATGTTGATGATAAGATTAATGCAGCAGCATTAGAAAGAAAAATATCAATTCAAGAATTAACTGCAGGGGTTTTAGCAGAATTCCATAATGATATGATGGCCATAGGAAACTTAGATCCTACTATAGAGCCGAACGTAGTAGATAATCTAAGTGATATTATAGCTATGATATCAACTCTTGTTAAAAATGGTTACGCTTATGAAAAAGAGGGGCATGTATTTTTTTCAGTAAAGAAATTCCAAGATTATGGGATGTTATCTGGTAGAAAGATTGAAGATCTAATTAGTGGTTCTAGGGTTGAGGTTTCACCATATAAAATAGATCCTGAAGATTTTGTATTATGGAAACCTTCTAAGGAAACTGATGACAAATCTTCTATTTTTGAAAGTCCTTGGGGTCATGGTAGGCCTGGATGGCATATAGAATGCTCAGTGATGAGTACAAAATATTTAGGTAAAAATTTTGATATACATGGAGGTGGTGCAGATTTAAAATTTCCGCATCATGAAAATGAAATTGCCCAATCAAGATGTGCTCATCTAGGGTCTGATTATGCAAAATATTGGGTTCATAACGGTTTTCTTACAGTCAATGGTGACAAGATGAGTAAATCTCTTGGAAACTTTATTACAGTAAGAGAGCTATTAGATGGGGGTATTAAAGGAAGGGTTTTGAGATATATCTTTTTAACCACCCATTACCGGAAACCTTTAGATTATAATTTTAAAGTTTTAGAAGATGCCAGAAAACATTTATTGCGTTTTGATAATATTATAGAAAATTTTGATAGAAGTGAATTATCAGATATTTCTTTGCCCGATAAATTTTTAGATCCATTGCTAGATGATTTGAATATTTCTGTAGCAATGTCTTATCTATATGAGTTAACAAAAAATATTGATTCTGAACCTGGTAATATAAAATATTTGGCAAAAATTTTAGATTTTATGGGGTTATATCAAAATTTTGAAGAAGTGAAAATTCCGGAAGAAATCCTAAAATTAGCAAAAGATATTCAAAATTGTAGAATAAATAAAGACTATAGCGCAGCTGATAAGTTAAGAGATGAAATAGTATCTAAAGGATATCATATAAGTTATGACAAATCTGGTGAAGTAATAGTAAAAAATATTTAATCATAATGGGAGTATCAAATAATAAAGTATATTTATACGACACAACACTTAGAGATGGGGGACAAACTTCATTTGTTGATTTTACTGCAGAAAATAAAATTACTATTGCTAAAAAGTTAGACATATTAGGAGTTGATTATATTGAAGCTGGGTGGCCGGGATCTAATCCTACGGATGATGATTTTTTTTCGAGATTACCATCTTTGGATAATTCGGAACTGACTGCGTTTGGAATGACCTGCAGGGCAGGAACTGATCCAAAAAAGGATAAAGGGTTTAAAGGGTTGCTAGAAAGCCCGGTATCTATAGTTACGATTGTTGGAAAAAGTTGGGACTTTCATGTTGAAAATGCATTAAAAATTTCATTAGAAGATAATCTTGATATAATCAAAAACAGTATCGCTATTTTGCAGACTCAAAAAAAAGAAGTGTTTTTTGATGCTGAACATTTTTTTGATGGATATAAGGAAAATCCAGAATATAGCATGAAAGTTATTCAGACTGCATATGATGCAGGTGCTAGGTGGGTCGTATTATGTGATACAAATGGTGGAACATTACCTCATGAAATAACTAACATCATCAACAAAGTAGTTGAAACAATACCTGGAACTAATATTGGAGTTCATTGCCATAATGATACAGGTAATGCTGTTGCAAACTCAATTGCAGCCGTGATGTCAGGAGTAAGACAGGTTCAGGGTACTTTAAATGGTCTAGGAGAAAGGTGCGGAAATGCTAATCTAACGAGTATTATCCCTACTTTAAAATTAAAATTAGGTTATGATATTTCTGTTTCTGATGAGGCTTTGACTAATTTGAAGACAATTTCTAATTATTTATGTGATATTTTGAATCATCCATATGACCAATATGCTCCCTATGTAGGGGGGGCTGCATTTTCTCATAAGGGTGGTCTACATGCATCTGGTATTGCTAAGAATACTAAAAGTTATGAGCATATTGATCCGCATTTAGTTGGTAACTCTAGAAATATATTAGTTTCTAACCAATCTGGAAGATCTTCTATCATTTCTAGACTGAAAGAATTACATTTTGATTTTGATGAAAGTAAGATCACAGAATTAGTTGAAATTATTAAGAAAAAAGAGGCAGCAGGTTTCTCTTATGATTCTGCAAATGCAAGTTTTGCTTTATTAGCATATGAATATTTTCATGGTCTTCCGAAGTTTTTTGAATTAGAGAGCTATAAGGTAATCAATGAAAAACGTACCAATTCTGCTGGAAAGCTAGTTAACTCTTCTGAAGCAATAGTGAAATTATCGGTTAACAAAAACAGAATTATCAATGTTGCTGAAGGAAATGGTCCAGTATCGGCGCTAGATAATGCTTTTACTAAATTGCTTACAAATTATTATCCAATATTAAATGCAGTTAGACTTTCTGATTATAAAGTTAGAATTCTTAATTCAGAAGCTGCAACAAATGCAGTAATTAGAGTTTTAATAGAAAATACTGATGATACTGGATATAGGTGGGTATCAATAGGGGTAAGCTCTGATCTTATAGATGCATCATATATGGCACTTAAGGATGCCATTAATTATGTATTATTATTTGGAAAGTCTGGATCTATTAATTAAATTAAATATAGTGTTTTATAATTTGGAATGCAAAGGAGAAATATAGAATTCAAAAATAACGCAGTATTCTTATCTATTATTTTTTTGGTAGTTTCCATTTTTTTATTTGGTGATTATTACAAAATATATAAAGATAAACAACATTCCAAAACATATTACCGGAATGTTAATAGTAAACTAGCTCAGGAGATGATCGGTGAGAAGGCAATTATCACGATCAAAGCGTTAAAATTCCTGAATTTTAAATTGCTAGATAATATTGCCCATCCAAAGCTTGGTGTTAGGTTGAGCCCATATCCATATATTATATCAAGTGATAAAGTCATTTTAGGTAATGAAATAGAAGGATATTACAAAAATAACTTGAAATATGATTGGGGGCATAATCAGGAAATGGAAGCTATCCATCTAACATTCAAAGAATATTATAATCAATATATATATAATCAGGATTTCGCAAATTATGATGATATATCGTATAATAGCAAATTATCTAACCCTACAAAGATGATTGACAACACAAGGGAGTTTTATCCAAATAGCATAATAATAGAATTTAAAATTAATGGAGTATTGGCAGAAAACCAAGGCAAAGACTGGACTATTCTACGTTTGGTATTTGATAATTACAAAGATGATTGGTATTTAGTCGGAATCATAAATTTAAGAGGAATGAAGAGTTATTATGACAATATTTCCACATATTAAATTTATTTTCTGTAACTCGCCCAATCCCACCAGATTTATCCGGTATTTTACCGGGCATACAACCCACCATCCCTGGCTTACAGTTTGTTTGAGTAAAATTGATAGGTTGACTGATAAAATAATAAAAGTTAAAGCAAGTAGTACTAACGGAAAATAAAAATATTATGGAATTTCAATATAAAGCACCCGTATTAAGCTATTTACAAGAAAGGGGATATATATATCAAACTATTGATGATCCTAAGTTAGATGCGTTGTTTTTGAATGAAAAAGTTCCGGTATATGCAGGTTTTGATTTAACTGCTAGTTCATTACATATTGGGAGTCTCATTCCTATTATGGTGCTTAGAATATTCCAAAAATTTGGTCATAAACCAATAATATTGTTAGGAGGTGCAACCACCAAAATAGGTGATCCTTCCGGAAAAGATAAAACCAGAAAGATTCTAACCTATGATGAAATTCAGACAAATTTTAACTCAATAAAACAGATTTTTGATAAATTTTTAGATTTTTCTAATGAAGAAAATAAAGCTATTTTTGTGGATAATAATGAGTGGTTTGAAGAAAAAAACTATCTTGAATTCTTACGGGATGTAGGCAGATATTTTTCAGTAAATCAAATGCTTGGTTATGAGTCAGTTAAGCAGCGTTTAGATAGAGAACAAAATTTAAGTTTTACAGAATTTAATTATATGCTTTTGCAAGCATATGATTTTGTAATGCTCAATCAAAAATATAATTGCAGGTTACAAATAGGAGGGTCTGACCAGTGGGGAAATATCGTAAATGGTGTTGAGTTAAACCGTAAAATTGATCCAAGTAATAAAGATGTTTACGGACTTACCATGCCATTATTGGTAGATAGTAATGGAAAAAAGATGGGTAAGACAGAATCGGGAGCAGTATGGCTAGATGATAAATTATTTAGTAGTTATGATTATTTTCAATTTTTTAGAAACATATCTGATGATAAAGCTATTGAATTTCTAAAATTATTTACAGAGCTTGATATAGATAAAGTCAAGCAGTTAGAGGCTTTATCAGGGCAAGAAATCAATAAAGCAAAAGAGATTTTAGCATATGAGGTGACTAAGTTATGTCACGGGGAGGATAGTGCAGATAAGGCAAAACAAACTGCAATTGAGGTGTTCAAGAAAAAAGGAGTAGGAAATGATTTGCCGCAAATATTTATTACTAAGTCAGAATTAGAGCAGGGTATGGTTTTTAGTGCATTAATTGCTAAATGTAACATAGTATCATCTAGAAGTGAGGCAAAAAGAATAATTCTTGGAGGAGGGGGGAAAATTAATGATATATCATATAATAACCCTATGCGTCCTATAACAATAGATGATTTTCAAGGTAAGCAGAAAATGAAAATATCTGCAGGAAAGAAAAAACACGCAATATTAAATCTTCAAGGTTAATAACAAATGAAAAAAATATTATTAATAATTCCAATTATTTTGGCTACTATATACAGCGCTTTTTGGTTTGGATATGCATCTTATGCTAAGAAAAAAATCGTAAATGATATAGAAGCATTTGTAGGAGGCGTTGGTAATGAATCTAAAAAACAAAAAATCTATCAAGATATATCTATTAGCGGATTCCCAGATAAATTTACTATCAAAATTACGGATCTATCAGTTGGTTTTAAAACAGGTGAATTAATCAAAAGAATTATTGAAAAGGGCAACCCAGATGATAGAGAAGGAATTGATTTATCGAATATGACATGGGAAGATGATATCACTTTCAAAGGAGAGGTTTTTATTACTAGCAATTTGTTACTAAGTAAATATTCGATATATGGGAATCCTGAAATTGTATATAATGGCGGAGTAAAAGGAGAAAATAATATTTCAACAACCAGTAGAATTAATAATTTTTTATTAAAATTTAATTTAAGTAGTTCTTCGTTATTTCAAAAATATGACGATTTAACTACAGAAGAAAAAATAATAAAGCTAATAGAAAATTTTGAACATTTTAGTTTTTCTCATAGCGGAATCAAACATAGCAATAATATAACTAAAGAGCTTTTATCCAGCTCGGAAGAAAGTATGTTGTTATTAGATGTAGCAGATAATAAAAAAGGTTATACTAATACAATTATACAGGGACAAAATAAGAATATTGAATTCAAAGAATCATTTGATCAGTTGCTTAATTCTTTATTTGAAATGTCATTTTTAAAATCATTTATGATAAAAATGAGAGGATATCCATATTACAGTAATTTTGCTGAACGTGGTATATCTAACAATGAAGTTGATTTAACTCTTTCTTACCCTTCAAATATGAAAGAGGTTAATGCTCAAGTGGGTAGCTATATTTTGGATCTAAGAAAATTTTCTTTATCAGATGATTTAAGAAAGATTTCATCTTCTGCTAATATTAATATTGTAACTGCTTCTGCAAATGGAGAAAAAAGTGATGATGAAAATGATCAAAAAAATAAGGTGGAACCTGTAGATGTAAAGGTGAATTTAGACATAGAAAATTCTTTTAGTGATAAATGGCGAAAAATTAAGGTTCGAGATTATAAATCTAATGCTTCAAATAGTGTCTCCAATTTTT
>Ga0208127_1000916_pt1 | contig 15077 bp, 13 predicted proteins | sample ETNtaG_6_FD_185751 | JGI IMG/M metagenome (GOLD analysis project Ga0208127, IMG submission 185751) | Marine microbial and viral communities from oxygen minimum zone, Eastern Pacific Ocean - ETNP201306SV45 (SPAdes) (version 2) | ecosystem: Environmental > Aquatic > Marine > Oceanic ...
ATTGTTTTACAATTCAGTACCCAATAACAGTAACTCTATCTGATGGATATACATATACCTTTGAAAGTGAAGAGGCCGTAAAAGAATATTACGATGCATATGAGATTGATGAAGAGATGTATATAGCTTTTCCTATTAGCGTTATAGGCAATGATGGAGAGGCAATTGTCATTGAGAACGATGAAGCACTAAAAGAAGCCTACAGAGGCTGCTATAGCGGTGAAAGAGACATTGTAACTGAACAAAAATGTTTTTCATTGGTTTATCCTGTTTCTTATCAATTGCCAGATGGCTCATTAATTGAAGTGTTAGCAGATAACGAGGACAGTTGGGCTGAAATGAACGCATGGTATGATGAAAATCCTGAATCTACCGAAAGACCAACTTTGCAATATCCAGTTGTAATAATGTATGAAGAAGATGATGAAGGTAGTGAAGACGCTTTGATGGTAACTATAAACAATGAAGATGAAATGATCAGTGCCAGAGAAGATTGTCTTGAACTTGAATTCGATGATGTTGATGAATGTTATGAGTATAGTTATCCTATAACATATATTCTCCCTGATGATTCAACCGTGGAGATAGCTAGTTCGGATGATGAAAACGCATGGGGTCTAATTAGAAGATTCTATGAAGAAAATCCAGAGGCTGAAGGAGAACCTATTTTACAGTTTCCAATAGAAATTATTTTTCAGGGTGATATGGTTTTTGTCTTTGAAACAAATGCTGAATATGCATCTTTTGTTGAAGAAAATTGTAATAGGCAAGATTAAAATTATTTTACTAAGTTTTATTAGGAGGATATATTATGATAAATTGTTGTTCTACTAGTTGTAAATGCTGTGATGGTGGTTGCAAATGTGATTGCTGTGATAAGGGTCTTTCATGCATGAAAGGCTGTGTCAGTAATTGTTGTAAAAGCGATTGTTGCTGCGCTAGTTAAAAAAAATTAGTATTTGAAGTGCTTGATTTTCTCGCCTTCATCTCCAATTTTTGTCATGGCTTCAATGCCCATATCTATATGTAGGTCTACATATTTTTGGGTCACATCTTTATCTTTTTCCTCTGTTTTAATTCCTTCCGGTATCATTGGCGTATCACTTACAAGTAGCAATGCCCCTCTGTTAATTTCATTTGAAAAACCAGTGATGAAAATAGTGGCAGTCTCCATATCAATACCCATGACTCTGATTTTACGAAGGTATTTTTTGAATTTATTATCATGTTCCCATACTCTACGATTAGTAGAATAAATAACGCCGGTTCTGTATTCAATCTCTCTTTCAACTAAAATTCCAGAAACATATTTATGCAGCTTAAATGAAGGCATCGCTGGAACCTCTTTTGGAAAATAATCATCACTTGTTCCTTCTCCGCGAATCGCTGCAATTGGCAGAATGAAATTTCCTATTTCTGTGGTCTTTTTTAACCCTCCACATTTGCCTAAAAACAAAATTCCTTTGGGTTCAATCGCTGATAGAAGATCCATAATAGTAGCAGCATTTGCGCTTCCAATACCAAAATTAATGATTCCCAATCCATCTTTATTTATTGATGATGTCATTGGTCCACCAATGCCATTTATTTTTGAACCAAATCTCTCAGCAAATTTTTCAACATAATTATGAAAATTTGTTAAGAGTATCCAATCTCCATACTTACTAGGGTCTGTGCCTGTGTACCTTCTAAGCCAGTCAAATGCTATGTCTTTCTTTTTATTCATGTGTAATTTTAATACTTAAACATTGGGGAAAAAATGCAAAATAAAGCTACTGAACTTTTTAGTGATTGGGCTGACATTGGAAAAGATGAAGGTATGGCAGAAGCTCATAGCCCTGCCGTAAACCAAATTCTTGAGCAGGCATTATCTGGTAATAAATCTCATTTTAATTTTATAGATGCTGGTTGTGGTAATGGTTGGGTTGTAAGAAAAGTAAGAGAAATGCCACTTTGCCTGAGCTCTTGCGGTATCGATGGGGCAAAAGGCATGATAGAAAATGCTAAACGTATTGATCCTGGTGGTGATTACCACTTAGCTGATCTGTTATCCTGGTCGCCAACTATAAAAGCAGAACTAATTTTTAGTATGGAAGTATTCTACTATTTTAAATCTCCAGAAGAATTAACCAGACATATTGTTGATAACTGGCTAGCACCCTCAGGAAGGCTAATCATTGGCATTGACCATTATACTGGTAACCCGGATAGTCATAGCTGGCCAGAGGATCTTAACGTTCACATGACTTTAAAGGATTCCGATGAGTGGGTGCAGCTTTTCAGGGACGCCGGTTTATCGAACTGCGCTACCTCAAAGGCAAATGTATCAAAAAAATTTCCAGGTACTTTGGTGGTATCTGGAGATTTGATTGTTTAGAGAGATTTCTCCATAAGCTTATTAAGTCTTTTTACAAATCCTGCAGGATTATCCAACTTTACACCTTCTTGTAATAACGCCTGCTCATAGATCAATAAAACTCCATCATCAAAAGCTTTTCCTTTTCGCATAGCTGACAATTTTTTAATTATCTTATGTCCAGGGTTAATTTCAAGTATCGGTTTTATTTCTGGCATGCCAACTTGTCCAGTAGCTCGCATAATTTCTTGCATTTGAGCAGTAGGATCATTTTCATCTGCCACAATACAAGATGGAGAATCACTTAGTCTGCTTGAAGACTTAACATCTTTCACCTTATCACCAAGAACTGATTTCACTTTTTTGATAAGTGGCTTCAGTTCATCTTTTTTCTCCTTATCATCTTCACCACTTAGCTCATCAGCAGCGCCGCTTCTGTTCACGGATTTAAGGCTTTTTTCTTTGAATGTTGGAATAGAGGGCATAATGATTTCATCTATTTCGTCATCGAGGATTAAAACTTCAATATCTTTTTTCTTGTACATTTCTAAAAGAGGAGACTCTCTTAGTGCTGATTCGTTTGTACCCGTGATATAGTATATTGATTCTTGATCGCTTCCCATTCGATCCAAGTAATCTTGCAAGGATACATATCCATCCTCTTTAGTTGACTTGAATCTTAGTAGCTCAGTTAATGCTTCTTTATGTTCAAATTCTTGATAAACACCTTCCTTTAATAATCTGCCAAACTCATTGTAAAAACCTTCATATTTGTCTTTGTTCTTAGAGATAGTTTTGATCTTATCTAATACTTTTTTCACTGAGTTAGATTTGATCTTAGCCATTACTCGATTTTGCTGAAGAATTTCGCGACTAACATTTAAAGGAAGATCGGAAGAATCAATAACACCTTTAACAAAACGAAGCCATGTTGGAAGTAGCTCCTTCTCATCATCTGTAATAAAAACTCTATTAACATAAAGTTTTACACCAGGTTGGTAATCAGCTCTATAGATATCTGCTGGAGCTTTACTTGGAATGAAAAACAGTACAGTAAATTCTAGCATACCCTCAGCTGTGCTATGAACCCAATCTAACGGATTTTCTGAATCATAAGAGAGGGTTTTGTAGAATTCGTTGTAATCTTTCTTTTTAAGTTCATTCTTAGGCCTTTTCCAAAATGCGGTGGCATCGTTTATCTGCTCTGTTTTTGGAGTTTTACCTTTTTCTTTCCCCTCATCGTCATATTCTGTGTCTTCATATGACAAAAATATTGGAAAGTCTATATGATCAGAATATTTTTTAACAGTGCTCTCAATTTTCCACCTACTTGCAAATTCCTTACCTTCATCGTTGAGATGAAGGATAATTGTAGTACCTGTCTCATCTGTTTTATCTGGAACAATTTCATAGCCAGATTTACCATCACTTGTCCATTTATGAGCTTGTTTTTGACCGGCTTTTTTTGAAATAACATCGACTTTGTCTGCTACCATAAAGCACGAGTAAAAACCTACTCCAAATTGACCTATAAGATTAGAATCCTTTTTGGCATCTCCTGACATTTTTGATAAAAAGTTTTTCGTTCCAGATCTTGCAATAGTGCCTAAATTATCCTTGAAATCTTTTTTACTCATTCCAATACCGGAATCTTTAATTGTTAGAGTTGGGTTATCGCCGTCTTCAAAAGAAATATCAATTCTAGGATCAAAATCAAAAGATTTAAAATCATCCTGAGTAAGCGTCAAATATTTTAATTTGTCTAATGCATCAGATGAGTTGGATATTAATTCCCGTAAGAAGATCTCTTTTTGTGAGTAAAGAGAATGAATGATTAAATGTAGTAGTTGACTAACTTCCGTCTGAAATGTTTGTTTTGCCAATTTGAACTCCGAATTAGTTATATGTTTCAATAAATTTACATTGATATATCAAAAATTATACCTACTATAGTTTTTCTGCCACATTGGCATCACATTATATCATAAATAGCAACACCGTACATTTAGAAATATGTTATTCTATGTACATAATAAAAAATTGATGTTAAATTAGAAAATGAGTTCAAATGCTAAACCATTTCTTGTTATCTTCATTTTGTTAGTTTTTGGGTTATTAAATGCTCAAATTTTGGAAAGACCAAAATGTGGATTTCCTCCCGAGCATGAAGACAGTGCTAGAAATTGGGGGTATGGTTATAGTGATTTGCTTGAAGATATTGAAGTATGGCAACAAAGTCCTTTTGTGTCTATTGATTCAATTGGTTCAACTGTTCAAGGCAGAGCTGTTTGGGAATTAACAATATCTGAAAACCCTTCATCTGATTTTTACAAAAGGATATACATTCATGCCAGAACTCACCCAGGTGAGGAGGAATCATTTTGGGTAGCAGATGAAATAATAAACTATTTAATTGCTGATACTCCAGAGGCTGCATTCATACGATCAAACACTATTTTTCATATAGTGCCCATGCATAATCCAGATGGTGTTGAACTTGGATATGCTAGAGAAAATGCAAACGGCCTGGACATTGAAAGTGGATGGGATGATAGTATTTTACAGCCTGAGGTTGTCGCTCTGCAAAATAGATTTATTGAACTTTCCTTTGCCCCGAACCCAATAAAAGTTGCATTGAATATGCACTCGGCTTATGCATGTAAAAGATACTTTGTTTACCATCATGAAAATGGTACCAGTGATTATTTCACAGATCTAGAGAAACAGTTTATCTCAGGGGTGCAATTTTATTATCCTGATGGTATTGAAGATTGGAATTATTATGTAAGTTGGACAAATAGTACTCCTGATCAGTATCCTGAAAGCTGGTGGTGGTTTAACTATGCAGAGGATGTATTAGCATTAACATATGAAGATATGAACTGTAGTTCTGCTGGCAACTTCGATAGGACAGCAGAAGCTTTAATAAGAGGGTCACTTGACTTTGTAGGCATAAACATTGCAAAAGTTGATAATGATTTAGTCGTCCCAGATAATTTTATTTTAAATCAGAACTACCCAAATCCATTTAATCCATCAACTTCAATTGATATTGAGCTTAAAAAACCAGCTCATGTTAGGTTATCTATATCGGATTTAAATGGAAAAGAAGTTAGGGTGATTACTGACCAGTTTTTTTCGCAAGGCATAAACTCATTTAATTGGGACTCGAAAGATTCAAGAGGTCAGAATGTACCAGCTGGAGTCTATTTTTATCAAGCAAAGGCGAATAGTATTATTCAATCAAAAAAAATGTTACTGTTGAAATAGTAACTATTATTCAACTTTTTCTAACCACTCTAGCAAGTCATTTAAGCATTGATTTGAGATAGTATGACCCGTTTCATATTCATGATAGGTTGTCTCTAGACCTAACTTTTTAAGGCTGAGATTTGTCATTCGTCCTAAATGTACTGGAACTTTATCATCATATATTGCACTGCATAAAAATAGATTTAATTTTTTTATTGCATTTTCATCAATTGTAAAATCGATTTTTTTAACATCAAAATATCCGCACAATGCCATGATACCTTTGAATGTGTTAGGGAATTTAAAACTAGTACTCAATGCTAAGTCTGCGCCTTGACTGAAGCCTAGGATGAAAATATTATTCTTATCAAGATCAAGACTTTTTGAAAAAATTGAAATTGATTCATGTATTTTTTCAATACTGTCGACTTTTTGTTGAGGTAATGGTAATTCGCGAAGATTAGTGAAATCTAATTCTGCCCATGCAAAGCCACCAAATGCAGTTGGTACTGGACCCTGAAGGCTAATGATCGTCCAGTTTTCAGAAAAAAACTGGTTAAGAGCAAACAAATCCAGCATGTTGCTCCCATATCCATGTAATAAAACTAATGCTGGAGAATTTTTAGGGTTCACTGCTTTACGGATTTTATAATTTAGTGGAGTTTTAATTTCAGTGTTGTTCATATTGTGTTCTTCGTGTTAGGATTTTTTCTTCATGCATCTAGCAGTATTTCATAAGTTTAATCGTTATTAAATCAACTATTATTCAATTGAAATTTAATCATAGTTCTATACAATCGTTTGGTGAATTGATTCGTTATATTCGCCCTTGGAGAAACAAAGTACGTTTTGCTTCAATCTGTTCTATTTTGAACAAAGTTTTTGATATTGCTCCGGAGGTCTTGATTGGTGTTGCAGTTGATTTAGTAGTTGAGAAGGAGAATAGCTTTGTCGCATCACTTGGTTTCAGTTCCATTGAAAGCCAGGTCATCTTTCTAGGTGTAGTTACATTTATCATATGGGCGTTAGAATCAATGTTTGAATATATTTATTCAATACAGTGGCGTGGTTTAGCTCAGGTAGTAGAGCATGAGGTGAGAGTATCAGCATATGACCATGCTCAAAGGCTTGGTCTAAGTTGGCATGAAAATCAGTCTACAGGAAATATTACTGCTATTTTAAATGATGATGTAAACCAATTGGAAAGATTCTTAAACAATGGAATGAATCAGATTATCCAAGTAATCGTATCAACTATTTGTATTGGTTTTATATTTTTTTATATATCGCCAATTATAGCCTCTATAGCTGTTTTGCCAGTTCCGATTATTTTTGCAGTAAGTTTTTTCTTTCAAAAAAAATTATCGCCCAGGTATAAGAAGGTCAGGGATAAGGTAGGGGCTCTTAATTCCTCTGTTTTTAATAATTTATTAGGTATTCAAACCATAAAAAGTTTCATGTCTTTTCATAATGAAAAGCAACGAGTAAGTGACCTAAGTCAAGATTATCAGAATGAAAATGTAAAGGCAATAACAGTAAGTAGCGCATTCGTCCCTGTCATAAGGATGGGAGTATTAGCTGGTTTTTTAGGTACTATTTTAATTGGTAGTCACATGGCATTAAGTGGAACATTAGCAGTTGGTTCTTACAGCGTATTAGTTTTCCTCACTCAAAGATTTCTATGGCCTTTTACAACTTTAGGTACATTGGTAGATGATTTTGAAAGATCAATGGCATCAAGTAAGAGAATTTTTGATCTCTTAGAAACGAAAGAGCACATTGTTGAACAAGAAAAACCTGAAAGTATTGAGAATTTAAAAAAGGACATACATTTTGATAACATTACATTTAGTTATGATAAAAATTCTATTTTGTTTAAAGAATTCAATCTTAAAATAAAGTCTGGAACTGCCGTTGGAATTGTTGGCGATACAGGTTCAGGTAAAACAACACTCGCAAAATTATTACTAAGATTATATGATCCTGATCAAGGAAGAATTATGATTGGAGATCAGGATATTTCAAACCTATCAATTGAAAATTTACGAAATAGGATTGGAATAGTAAGCCAGGATACATTTCTGTTCAATGCATCAATAAGAGAAAATATTCGCTATGGGAATAAATTATGCTCAGATGAGGAAATTGTTTCAGCTGCAAAGCAAAGTCAATGCGATGAATTTATATCCTCTTTGAAAGATGGGTATGAGACTTTGATAGGTGAGCGAGGTCAAAAATTATCTGGCGGACAAAGACAAAGGTTAGCCATTGCTAGAGCTATAGTCAGAGATCCAGACGTATTAATATTTGATGAGGCAACTTCATCAGTTGATAACAGAACTGAAAGGTTAATTCAAAAATCATTTTTTGATCTAAAAAAGAATAGAACCATGATCATTATAGCTCATAGGCTCTCGACAATAAGAAATTGCGATAATATTTTTGTCATTAAAGACTCAGCAGTTCATGAGTCAGGAACCCATGATCAGCTTATGAGCAGTTCAGACAGTTTTTATGCGGAATTGTGGAATATTCAAACTGGAAAGAAAATTTAAATGTTAGCTGCTTGGTATAAAAACTTTGGGACAGCAGAAAATGTATTAGAAACAGGTGAATTTGCTGAACCAAAGCCAGGAAAAGGAGAAGTAAAAATAAAAATATATTCATCAGGGGTGAACCCATCGGACACAAAGAAAAGAGCAGGTTCAAATCCTGATATTTTAGATGATGGACCCATAATACCTCATAGTGATGGAGCAGGCGAAATAGTAGATGTAAGTGATGAAAAATTACGCCATAGGATCGGAGAAAATGTTTGGGTGTACGAATCTCAGCACAATCGAAGGCTTGGAACAGCAGCAGAATTTGTATGCTTGCCTTCTCACAATGCTGTAAGACTTCCTGATGGAGTTAGTTATGATACAGGTGCAATGCTGGGCATTCCTGCTATGACTGCTCATAGATGCGTTCATAATAGTGGAGATATTAAAGATCGTTATGTTTTAATTACAGGAGGAGCAGGTAGAGTAGGACATTACTGTATCCAATGGGCCAAAAAAGCTGGAGCAATTGTAATTGCTACATCTTCCAATAATGAAGGAGGGCAGGAATGTAAAAAGGTAGGAGCTGATATCATTGTTGGGCATCCATCAGAAACTTTCAAAGAAGAGATTTTAGATTTAACAAAAGGTCAAAAAATTGAAAAAATAATTGATGGTGATTTTGGGAAAAACATAAACTATTTATTAAGCGTAATTAAGCCAAATTCTAGCATATGTACTTACGCTTCCATGACCGAAAAGACACCGGTCATTCCATTTTATCAAATGATGAATCTAAATGTAAAAATGAAAATGGTTTTTGTTTATGATATGCCTAACAAAGCTAAGGAATCTGCAATATTAGATATAACAGAGGCTTTAAAAGAAAATAAATTACTAAATAGATTACATGAAAATTATAATTTGAAAGATATCAGTCAAGCTCATCAAAAAATTGAAAACTCAAAAACTACTTACGGGGCAGTTATTGTAAACCCATAAGTTATTTCAACTTAAGGTTTTTGTTTTTTTTACCATTCTAGAAATTGATTCTTCTGAATTGTACTCCAAGACATCATCCAAGTGAATCCACTTTACATCATGAGACTCTTCACTAATAATAATGTCTTGTTCATTCGGATCTGCCTCTAACAAAAATCGAACATCATAATGTAAATGCTCTGGTTCCTCATTCATTGGTTCAATCTTATGAATGTCTAGATCAAAAATTTCCTCACTTAAAATAGAAAAATTGTTAAAGCCAGATTCCTCTTTTGCTTCTTTTAGTGCTACTGATTTTAGATCTTTTTCACCGTCTGCATGACCGCCTAGTTGAAGCCACATATTGAGTTTTTTATGATGTGTCATTAAAATTTTATTTTTATCTGGGCTAATTACCCAAGCAGAACCTGTAAAATGACCTGGAAGATTATCTTTTTCAAAGCAACCATCATGATTATCGAAAAAGTTTAACATTTTTATGGCATTTACTTCATAAGGGTTTTTTTGAATATATATTTTTAACAGTTGTTTTAAGTTTTTCATAGCAGTGTTAAATAAATGTCTTATCGAACAGAGTAGCATCAAATATTAGTTTTATTGCTATTATGGTCAAAGATATCTTAAATATCATTTTAAATGTCCTTTCGGGTATATAGCCAAGTAGTTTTTTGCCAAGGTGAGTTCCTATATACACTGAAAGCATAAGTGGGATTAATAGTATTGCATGATTAAAATAATTCAATTCAAAAAAATACATGAACAATGGAATTTTCCCCAAATGGGTAATTATTTGGCATGCCGCTTTATTTGCTATAATATTTTCTTTTGTTAGTTTATCGTTCAAGAAAAATGGAGCAATTAAGGGTCCTACAGCTCCTATAAATATAGATGTCAAGCCTCCTATTATGCCTACGGAAAAATAATTAAATAGTTTTGCTGACTGTTTTTTTCTTAGATATAAAAACCATAAAATGTATGTACCGATTAATGGTTTAAGGTAATCGAAACTAATTTCATTAGCTGTTTCCACATCAAATGAATGAATTAGAAAAAAAACGATCAACCCAGAAAGTGATAATCCTATTAGAGACCCGTAAAAATAGTTAGATATTATATTTTTTTTGATTGCATCTTTGAAAATAAAAGCTCTGGTTCCGTTACCTATTAATTGGATCATGCCATGCAAAGCAATGACAAGATAACCTTGTGGCATAAGAATTGCCATTAAGCCAAGAAGCACAATACCGCCACCCATTCCAATCATTGCTGAAAGTGTAGAAGTGAAAAGTGCAGCGGTTATAAGAATGAAGTTTTCCATAATAATTTATAGAAAAGTTGAATATTTAGAATTCAATTAGTAAACAAATATTCGCAGTGCAAATGATTCAGCCATATTTAAGGCAAGAAGTAGTATAAAAGGAGAAATGTCAATACCCATAGACGAAACAGGGATTAGTTCTCTTAAAGGTTTTAAAAGCGGTTCAGTTACAGTGTAAACTGTTCTGGTTATTTCGTTGTAAGGATTATGAGGAATCCAGCTTAAAATTACTCTGGCCCATACAAAAAGGTCGAGGATTGCGAATATTCCTTTTACTACTTTAAGAGCAAATAAGGTATCCATTTATAAGTTAGTTAGGTGTAAAAAATGTTAAAGAATTATTTTTACTAGTCTTCGCCTAAACTAGGATTTAACATAGTTGGAAAATTGAGTCGAATATCATCGCTACCGACACCATCAAACGGATCTTCGAGATCTTCTTGGATATTATCAAGAATAGTTAGCACTAGACTGTAAATGACAGCCAATACAAGACCAAACTCCAATCCTTTTTCAATGGCAACATGAGCAAAAAACGGCCCAAATATTACAGGGAATATATTTAGAAAAACCTTTGTGTAAGCCCTCAATGAATTTGGGGTTCTATAATTTTTGATATTTATGATATTTTCAAGTTCTACTGCCATTAACCTTAAATTTCTATGTCCCATTACATTTTCAGGGTCTAATACAAACGGTCTGAGTTTTTCATTCGAAAGAGATATATCTCCCAATAGGTTTATTATTTTATCATACGTTTCTGATTTCGGTTTTTCTGAGTGTAGGTAATCATACATATTTTTAAAAAGATTAGATATTATATTATCAATTCTATCTATATGCTCTTTTACATCTAGCTTCTCATTTTTTTTATTCTCTTTTTGCCCCTCGTTGACCCAATGCATGTGAGCATAACGTATTGATAAAGCGCAACCCTTAAAACTAGCATAGTGCTCAAGCGCTTTTTCTCTTCTATTATACGCAGCATGAATGGAAAAAACGATTGGGAAGACTATTGCTATGCTGATTAAATCAGTTGGAACACTAAAATGAAAACCAAGCTCTGTACATATGTAAGTAGTTGTACATGCTGCAATAATAACAATTAATGATTTAATGTTAATTACAGAAAAAAAATCTCTTAATACTTTAGACATCCTATAAATTATTTTAAATTTTAAAGAATTCCAAAAAACATTCTTAAAGCTTCTAAATGATAAATTTTTTAAATATTTTTTAAGATAATTCAACAATTAATAAATAAATAAAAAGTGATTAAATGAATAATAAAAGCAAAGCCCTTTTTTTAATTTTGGCAATATTAAGTTTTCTTCCTACTGCTACCTTAGCATTATCTCCAGCAGCCTCAAGTGGTAAGGAAATTTCTGTGTTTTTAATGATAACAAGTTTATTTGGTGGCCTAGGCATGTTCCTATATGGTATGGAAATGATGAGCGATGGAATGAAAGTTGCGGCTGGTAATAAAATGCGATCAATTCTGGAAAAGCTTACGTCAAATCGTCTTCTAGCTGTGGGCGTAGGCGCGTTTGTAACCATGGTCATTCAGAGTAGTAGCGCTACAACTGTTATGCTTGTGAGCTTTGTAAATTCAGGTTTGTTGACTTTTATCCAGGGTCTAGGAGTTATTCTAGGTTCAAATATTGGGAGTACTATTACTGCTCAAATTGTTGCTTTTAAAGTTACTGATTATGCACTAGCTCTAGTGGCCGCAGGCGCGTTAATGGCGCTATTTTCCAAAAAGGATTCAACAAAAAATATAGGCTTTGTCATCCTTGGTTTTGGATTACTCTTTTATGGTATGAAAGTAATGTCAGACACCATGAAACCACTTCGGTCTAATCCTGCTTTTAATGATATACTCATTAGTTTGGAAAACCCTTTTATGGGAATTCTTGCGGGTGCTGTATTTACAGCATTGATTCAGAGTAGTAGTGCCACTACTGGTATTGTTATTACGCTTGCTAGTGGGGGCTCAATTACATTAGAGGCTGGAATTCCATTGATTTTTGGAGCAAATGTTGGTACGTGTATTACAGCTTTATTAGCAGGACTAAATGCATCTAAAGAAGCAAAAAGAGTAGCTATTGCTCATGTAACCTTTAATTTAACTGGTGTTTTATTATTTTGTTTTTGGATTCCAACATTTTCGGAATTTATTTCAAAAACATCAAATGATATCCCTAGGCAGATTGCAAATGCTCATACTATTTTTAATATTTTAGCAACAGTGGTATTCATTCCATTTACTCCTTTGGTTGGTAGGCTTATAATAAAATATTTTCCTGATGAGAAAAAAGATAGAGACATTACCAAGCCTGCAGTAATGCATTTGAATGACGATGTGTTAGATACTCCTACAGTAGCTATATCTAATGCTCAAGCGGAAATAAGAGGTGTTATAGGTCTATTAGAAAGAGTAGTTGGTTCTGTAGCAAAACCATTTATTTCTGAAGAATCACTGAAAGATATTGAAGATGAGAATGAAGATTTTGAATCAGGATTGCAGAATCGAATGAAAAAGATAGAATTTTTGAATGATGAAATCTCGTCATATTTAATAAAAATCAATAATCAAGATTTAACCAAAAATCAGTCAGCAGAGATCTTTAACCTAGTTTCAATAATAAATAACATTAATTCAATTAAATCTAGTGTTGATTTAAGATTACATGATTTGATAATAAAAAAAGATCAGCTAGAAAGTGGAATGTCAGATGTTCTAGCTACTGAAATTGAGTCATATCATACAAAGCTTGTTAAGCAAATAAAACGATTAGGCAAATTTTTTGACAAATATGATCAAAATAAAATTGATAAAATTTTAACAAAAAGTAAGAAATACAAAGACCTTGAAGAAAAATATAGAGTGGAGCATATTAAACGCTCTAATGCTGGCGAAGGTAGTGATAAACAGCAACTTATTTACAGAGATCTTATGGATATGCTAAAAGAGATAAGTATATTTATAGATTTGATTGTAGAGAGGCTCAGCTCACTAGAGAATAATTAGTGAATGTTTTTTAAGTTTTCTTAATTTAATTTCATCTATGTCCGAAGAATCGCACAACAGTCAAAGTCATGTACAACAGGTTATATTCAACTTAGCAGCATTTTCTATTGTTGTTGCTGGGATGAAATTAGCGAGTGAAATTTTAATACCCTTTTTATTGGCTATATTTATTTCAGTTATTGCGAATCCGCTCGTTACAAAATTGAGAAACAAAGGTCTACCTATATTAGGAGCAATATTAGTTGTCATTTTAGGCATTGTTTCAATCGGTATTGCGATAGCTTCGCTCTTAGGAACTTCTCTTAGTGACTTTAGACAAAATTTACCGCAGTATAAAGAAATGGTAAATAATTCGGCTGAGAAATTTTTTGATTTTTTTCAGCAGCTAGGTCTGCAAATATCAAGCAGTGCCATCATCGAACAGTTTGATCCAGGCGCTGCAATGTCATTTACCACATCAATTCTTTCCGGGTTTGGTGGCGCTTTAAGTAGCGGATTATTGATCCTACTTATGGTCGTTTTTATGCTTCTGGAGGCTACGATTTTTCGGTACAAAATAAGAAATATTTTTGGTAGTCACAGTGATGGAGCTAGTCAGGTCGACTCATTTTCAGATACTGTGAACAGATATATGCTCATCAAAACGGGTACAAGTTTAGCCACGGGTTTAATTGCTACTATATGGTTGCTAATACTAGATGTTGATTATCCTTTATTGTGGGGATTTTTGACTTTTCTATTTAATTATGTACCCACTGTTGGTTCAATCATTGCAGCCGTGCCTCCTGCTTTATTAGCGCTTATTCAATTTGGATTTTTAACCTCCTTTTTATCTGCAGCTGGCTATCTTGTGATAAATATTACTATTGGTAGTATTTTAGAGCCCAGAATTCTTGGTCATGGGTTAGGCCTTTCAACATTAGTCGTTTTTCTATCGTTATTATTTTGGGGTTGGGTTTTTGGCCCTGTTGGTATGGTCTTATCTGTACCTCTTACAATGACGATCAAAATTGCGCTCTCAAACTCAAAAAGTGGTAAGTGGGTTAGTACCTTAATGGACGCTCCCATGACATTTAATACTGAAAAATAAATTTACCTTATTTAGCGTACTTGCTTACAATAAATCCAGCAAGCATAGCAATTATAATTGATGGTAGAAGAACATCAAGTTTCTCAATGTATGGGCCAACTAGCGTGATTTTAGGGACGATAAATTTAAATATAGGCACACATATAAATCCTGAAATCATAGAATAAATAGCTCCTTTTTCAGTAAACTTATCCCAAAATATAGCTAGGATTATTACTGGACAAAATGTAGCGGCTATTCCTGACCAACCAAAAATAACAAACCAAAATATTGTCCTTGTTGGTGAAATAAGTGATACGCTAACCGCTACAATTAAAGAAATTATTGCGAGTGTTAAAGTAATCTGTTTTGACAGTTTAATTAAAAAGTCAGGATTTGCTTTTGGGTTAAGAATTTGTTGATAGAAGTCTCTAGTTACAGCGCTCGATGCTACAACTAATAATGAGTCAACTGTAGACATTACAGCAGACAATACAGCAGCAATATAT
>Ga0208127_1000918_pt1 | contig 15055 bp, 15 predicted proteins | sample ETNtaG_6_FD_185751 | JGI IMG/M metagenome (GOLD analysis project Ga0208127, IMG submission 185751) | Marine microbial and viral communities from oxygen minimum zone, Eastern Pacific Ocean - ETNP201306SV45 (SPAdes) (version 2) | ecosystem: Environmental > Aquatic > Marine > Oceanic ...
GTTTGATATGTGAAAACTTGACCTTGTGTTGACGCAACCGTACTTGAGTCCCCTCTCCACAGTCAATTAAAAAACGGTGTCCTCGAATTTCTAATAATTGTGCCGTTGGAGCTTTATCAACATGGGGAGTAGCAGAATATGATCCTAGGATTGTAAGCTTCATAAGTACCCTAGATCTCTCTCGATTTCCTCAATTTCTATCGCATCAAAAGCTTCATTTAAGGTAGGTACTGTAACCAGATCCTCAGGTAAGAGTTTTAAAGACAATGGTCCGGTGACAAAAACAAAAGATTTTTGAGCAGTTTCTTTATGAAGAGCTGCAAGCTCTCTAAACTCCTTTATGTCTTTGGAGCCAACATAACTGAGTTCCAAAAGAACCAAAACAATGTTTTTATCAATAAAGTTTTTGTACTGAGCCTTAAAATCCGTTCGAAAATCTTTTCCTTTTGGATCGGTACTTTCTTGAAAGATGATTACTGTATGTCCTTTTGTTTCTGTACGCATAATTCAACGTTTGGCAGCCAATAAATACAATACAGCCATTCGAATGGCCACTCCGTTTTCAACTTGGTCAAGAATGATGGCTTGGTCAGAGTCTGCAACTTCGGATGAAATTTCCACACCCCTATTGATGGGTCCGGGATGCATGATCACAAGGGGCTTGTTGATATCCTCAAGAACTTTCTGAGTAATTCCGTATTGCATGGTGTATTCGCGGTTAGATGGAAAATAACTTGCATTCATTCGTTCGAATTGTACACGTAATACGTTGGCGACATCTGCCCAATCCAGGGCTTTCCGTAAATCCGTTTCAACCAATATACCTAAGCTTTCGATGTGTTTAGGCATCAATGTTTTTGGACCACACACACGAACCTCTGCTCCAAGTTTTTGCAAAGCAAATATATTTGACAGGGCCACTCTTGAATGAAGAATATCTCCAACAATAACGACTTTTTTCCCTTCAACAGAGCCCAATCTTTGATCTATAGAATAACTATCTAATAGCGCTTGGGTGGGGTGCTCATGTGCTCCATCTCCAGCATTTACAATGGTTGCGTCTACATGCTTAGACAAAAACATCGCAGCTCCTGGGCTGGGGTGCCGCATCACAACCATATCTACTTTCATCGACAAGATGTTGTTTACGGTATCAATAAGTGTTTCCCCTTTTTTCAAAGAAGAACTGGATGCTGAAAAATTGATGACGTCTGCAGAGAGTCGTTTTTGTGCCAATTCGAATGACAGCTTGGTTCGTGTGCTGTTTTCAAAAAAAAGATTGGCAATGGTTACATCGCGGAGTGAAGGCACTTTTTTTATCGGTCGATTGATTACCTCCTTAAAGTGCGTAGCCGTTTCAAAAATCAATTTTATATCCTCAAGATTGAGGTATTTAATTCCTAAAAGATGGTCAACGCTTAATTTACTCATTCTCGTTTGTTGTTAAATAGATTGCATCCTTGCCATCTTCTTCCTTCCAAAAGACTTTGACTCGTTCATTTTGAATGGCATCGACTTGTCTTCCTAAAAAATCGGGTTGTATTGGAAGATGACGAGAAAATCTGCGATCAATTAGGGTCAATAATTGAATTTCTGAGGGTCGCCCATATGAGTCTATAGCTGTCAAAGCTGCACGTATGCTTCGTCCTGTATACAGAACATCATCAATAAGTACCACACGCTTTCCTTCAATCTCCACATCCATCATGTTTTCTTTTGCTTTCAAAACCTTGTTAGATCGACGAAAATCGTCCCTAAAAAAGGTAATGTCCAGAAAACCCATTTGTATGTTTTCTATTCCATATTCCTCAGCAAGAATCACACACAGCCGTTGTGATAGTATAACACCACGAGGCTGAAGGCCTATCAACACTGTATTTGAAAAATCGAGATGGGATTCGCGAAGCTGACAAGCAAGGCGATGGAGGATGATGTTTACTTCATGGGTGTTGAGCAGTAACCTGTCACTCATCCTTGATAGATTTTTGCAAATTTAGGTATTTTTTAAGAAAACGAGTTTTAAAAAATAAAAACCAAGGAAACCAATGAATTTTCAGAAGAGTTTATTGAATGTTTTTTGTAATTTTAGAAAACCAAATCTTATCAGTTATGTACCACAAATCTTTCGAACATTTCCGTACGCATTATCTACATCTTATCCCTTTAACAATCATATTACAGACTTGCATAGCATCAATTGCAGTGTTGTATTTGCTAAAACAACCCCCTACAACAGCAATCATGGTGCAACTGGCTGTAGGAATCTATGCGTCATCGTTCTACAATGGAGCAATCATCGCGCAGCTGTCCGTGAAAACTGTTTACAATTTGCTTATAACAAGTATTTTTATAAACTTGTTATTGATCATTATACACGCCTAAGAAAAAAGGTTTTCCTTTGTTGGTTGCCTTATAAGAAGGTTATGCTAATTAGACTTGTGCAATTTTAGCAGAGAGGCGTTCGTAAACTCCATTTGATAATTTTTCTCTTATCGATGAAAATGCTTCTAAAGTCTCTTCAATATCTTCTAAGTTGTGAGAGGCAGTAGGTATTAGACGTAATAGTATGAGTCCCTTGGGTATCACTGGATAAACCACGATTGAACAAAATATACCATAATTGTCTCTCAAATCTTTAACCAGAACCATCGCCTCAGGAATCGTTCCTTTTAAATAGACAGGAGTCACACAACTTTGAGTCGTTCCAAGGTCAAAACCACGTTCTCTTAGCCCAGACTGAAGAGCATCAACGTTTTCCCAAAGTTTGTTTTTTAGTTCTGGCATCGTACGCAACATTTCCAGTCGCTTCAAAGCACCTTTGACCAAAACCATCTGCAAAGACTTAGCAAAAACTTGTGAACGCATATTGTACTTCAGATAATCGATAATTTCTTTGTCAGCAGCAATAAAAGAACCTGTGCTGGCCATTGACTTAGCAAAAGTTGCAAAGTAGACATCAATATCGTCTTGTATCCCTTGCTCCTCGCCTGCTCCAGCCCCCGTAGCGCCTAGAGTTCCAAAACCATGAGCGTCATCAACTAGTAGACGGAAATTGTATTTTTCTTTCAAGGCAGCTATTTCTCGCAATCGACCTTGCTCACCACGCATACCAAATACACCTTCTGAAATAACCAAGATTCCACCACCTGTTTCCTGAACAACACGCTGTGCACGAATCAGGTTCTTTTCCAAACTGTCAATATCATTGTGTTGAAAGGTAAAGCGCTTACCAAGATGCAGACGCACTCCATCTACAATACAAGCGTGACTATCAACATCGTAAACAATCACATCATTTTTAGAAACAAGAGAGTCTATCGTAGATAATATACCTTGGTAACCAAAATTAAGCACATAGGCCGCTTCTTTTCCAACAAAGGCCGCAAGTTCATCTTGCAGTTGCTCATGCAATGAGGTATGTCCCGACATCAATCGTGCACCCATCGGATAAGCAGAGCCGTACTCGGCAGCTGCCTCAGCATCGACTTTACGTACTTCTGGGTGATTGGCCAAGCCCAGATAATCATTTACACTCCAAGTAATCACCTCTTTGCCTTGAAAATGCATTCGATTAGAAATAGGTCCTTCTAATTTTGGAAACGCAAAATACCCTTCTGCTACAGAAGCCCACTTTCCTAAGGGACCTTTATTTGCTCTTATGCGGTCAAATAAATCACTCATTACGTTTAATTTAGTTGCAAATATACCCTATCTAATGTACTCGATGGGCTTTTCATCCTCAATATTTTCAGCATCGAAGAAACCTTGATCACGCATCCACTTATCGCTGTAAATTTTACTCATATAGCGAGAGCCATGGTCGCAAAAAATAACAACCACTTTGCTATGTTCATCAAAGAAAAGGTCTTGTTGATTTAATTGACGAATGGCTTGCAAGGCAGCACCAGATGTGTAACCAACAAAAAGTCCTTCCTTTTTGGCGATATCACGAGCCGCATGAGCGCTATCTTCATCGGTTACTTTTTCGAAATGATCAATAATTTCAAAATCAGTAGCCGTTGGGATTAGGTTTTTACCAAGCCCCTCGATCCTGTAAGGATATATTTCATTCTCATCAAACTCAAGTGTTTCATGAAACTTCTTTAATACGGATCCGTATGCATCAACGCCTATGATTTTGATATCAGGGTTCTTTGATTTTAAAAATCGACCGATTCCTGAAATGGTGCCTCCTGTACCGCTGGCTGCTACCAAATGTGTAATCTGGCCTGCTGTTTGTTCCCAAATTTCAGGACCTGTAGTATAAAAATGTGCCTCTGTGTTGAGTTGGTTGAAGTATTGGTTGATGTAAACAGAACCTTTTATTTCATTATGAAGCCTTTTGGCCACTTGATAATAAGATCGTGGATCATCGGCCTTTACATGTCCAGGACACACATAAACCTTAGCCCCCATAGCACGTAGCATATCTATTTTGTCGGGAGAAGATTTTGAAGTTACGGCTAGAACGCAATCATAACCTTTGATTGCACTGACCATGGCCAAACTAAACCCTGTGTTTCCTGAAGTAGTTTCTATGATGGTATCTCCAGGCTTTATAATCCCTTGTCTTTCGGCAGCTTCAATTATATGCAACGCAATACGGTCTTTGTTTGAATGACCTGGATTAAAAGATTCTACTTTCGCATAGTATAATCCTTTAAATGACGAAGTCAATGTATCGATTTTCACCAACGGCGTTTTGCCAATTAGTTCAAGGGCGTTGTTGTGAGCGTTTATTTTTTTGTTTGTCATAATGAAACACTCCTAGCTGGAGCATTGTTTCATGGCCAAATTTAGAAAAATTAACGCTTATGAGAAAAAAATTATTAGCTCAAATACAGAGTACGAAGGAAAGGTGAATCATTTTATTTAAAAAATTCAATGACTGTTATAAAAAAACAAATATTCAATACACTAAAATGGTATATTTGAATCCGATAAAAACGGCTATGGTACACCACGATCAGATAAAAGATCTTGTTGAGCGCCTAGGTGCGCTAAGGAGGTATCTTTGACATAGATGCCCTACGCATTGAAGTTCAAAACAAAGAAGAAAAAACTCTTGCACCTGATTTTTGGGATGATTCCAGATCAGCGGAGCGTTATATGCGTGCCTTACAGTCACGCAAACAGTGGGTTATAGATTATGACAAGGCTTCTCAACTACTAGGAGATCTTGAAGTTCTCTATGACTTTTATAAGGCTGATGAAGTAACGACAGAAGAGCTTGAGGAACACTACCAACAAACCGAAACACACTTCGAAGATTTAGAGTTTAAAAACATGCTTTCTGATGAAGGAGACAGCCTTTCAGCAGTTCTTCAAATTACAGCTGGTGCCGGAGGTACTGAGAGTTGTGATTGGGCTTCTATGCTGATGAGGATGTACAGCATGTGGGCGGACAAAAACGGATTTAAAGTTCGAGAACTCAATTTTCAATCAGGTGATGTTGCAGGGATCAAAACTGTAACCATGGAAATTGAGGGTGATTATGCGTTCGGTTGGCTTAAGGGTGAAAATGGTGTACATCGCTTGGTACGCATCTCCCCTTTTGACAGCAACGCCAAAAGACATACTAGTTTTGCTTCTGTTTATGTGTATCCAATGGCGGATGACTCTATTGAAATTGAAATTAACCCATCGGACATAGAAATCACAACAGCAAGGTCGAGCGGTGCTGGAGGTCAAAATGTGAATAAAGTAGAAACCAAGGTTCAGCTGAACCACAAACCTACTGGCATTCAAATATCTTGTTCTGAAACCAGATCTCAACATGATAACAGAGAAAGAGCCATGCAGATGCTCCGCTCTCAATTGTATGAAATCGAACTTCAAAAACGACAAGAAGCACGTCAGGACATTGAAGCTGGGAAGAAAAAAATTGAATGGGGATCTCAAATACGAAATTACGTTATGCAGCCTTATAAATTGATTAAAGATGTACGAAGCGGTCATGAAACATCTGCCATTGATGATGTATTAAATGGGGGTTTAAATGGGTTTTTAAAAGCATATTTAATGCTCAATCAAAACGATGAAAAAGAGGTGTTATAATGATGAAAAATGTAATTTTCGATTTTGGCGGGGTACTAATTGATTGGAATCCAGAATATGTGTTTTTAAAGGAATTTAGAGGGGATCGTGCTCAAATGAATTGGTTTTTCGAAAACATATGTACATCTGATTGGAATGAACAACAAGATGCTGGGCATAGCATCGAAAAAGCCACTCAAGAACGTATCCAGATGTTTCCTGAATATGAATCGCTCATTCGAATGTATTATGGCAGATGGGAAGAAATGCTGGGTTATGAAATAACAGGAACTGTTAAAATTCTTGAAAAATTAAAGGCGAAAAAATCAATATCTCTGTTTGGACTGACCAATTGGAGCCACGAAACATTTCCTGTGGCACTTAAAAAGTTTCGTTTTCTTGACTACTTCAAAGACATCGTAGTTTCAGGCACTGAAAAACTTATAAAGCCAGATCCTAAGATATACAAACTTCTTTTGGATCGTAACGGATTAGTCCCCGAGGAATGTGTTTTTATAGATGACAAACTAATAAATGTGATTGCTGCACAAAATCTTGGTGTTTTTGGCTTGAAATTTGATAATTCGAATCAACTAGAAAAAGAACTAACTAAATTAGAAATACTTTGAAAAAAATCAATCTTTACTTTCAACATACCATTTTTTGTATGTTTTTGCTAGCTACTGCTGTAGTGTATGCACAAAAACCTATCACCCTTAAGGGAAAAGTTGTCGCCTCTGGGTCTATGGAAACACTTCCTTATGCGACTGTTTCATTTGTTGATGCTTCAGATGGGGACAAGCTTGTTAATGGTGGTTTAACAGATGAAACGGGTAGTTTTTCTATCAAACTTAAGTCTGGTAAATACAAGATTGTTATTGACTATATTGGATTTGAATCAAATGTTATTGCTGCTAGGTTATATTCAAAGTCTGTAGACCTTGGAGAGATTCAAATGAAATCTAAATCTACAGAACTAGAGGGTGTTGATGTGGTCAGTCAAATGGCTGAGTTGGAAATCAGGTTAGATAAAAGAGTTTATAATGTATCACAAAGCTTGGTTACCAAAGGAGGAACCGTCTCTGATGTGTTGGAAAATGTACCCTCTGTTTCTGTAGACATCGACGGAAATATAGAGTTGAGAGGCAATACGAACGTTCGAATTTTGATAGATGGAAAACCCTCTGGATTGGCGAGCGTAGGAGGTGTTGAAGCTTTGTCTAAACTCCCAGCGGAAACGATTCAAAAAGTAGAAGTAATTACTTCACCCTCTGCACGTTATCAGGCAGAAGGGTCGACAGGCATCATCAACATCGTGACTACCAAGCAATTTCTTAAAGGCCTTAATGGCATCTTTTCGGCTTCAGCGGGCAAAAATGATAGTTATAGCGGAACAGCCAATATCAATTACAAAAAAGGAAACTTTAATTTTTTCACCAATTCGGGTTACCGAGACAATACCAATCTAGGAGGTGCTTATCAAAAAAATATCTATGTATCAAATTCTTTGATAGATCAATTTATTGAAGAAAGATCTTTTGATCGTCGTCGAGAGGGATTTAATATAAACTTTGGAACTGATATAAATTTGGGTAAAAAAACATCCTTTTCACTCATTTATACAAATACAAAAAGAGATGGGGTTGACATAACTGTAAATTCGCAAACTCAATTTTTGAATGACAACAATCAGATTGAGTCTACACGAAATGAAGACGAGGTAGATTTTGACAATAACGATCAAGTTTCATTCAATTTTGAGCATAAATTCAATGACTCTGGGCACTTATTGACAATCAACCTTCAAAAAGAATGGGACGAAGAACTAGAAACGGCCTCCTTACAATCCTTTGATGACACAGGCATCGCTTCTGAACCTTTTGAAAAGAACATCACAGACGACCAACAAAATCGTGAATTGGCACAAATAGATTACGTCTATCCAATTGATGAAAAAACACAGTTTGAGGCAGGATACAGAGGAAACATCAACAATCAAGTTATTGACTTTGAAGTTCTCATAGAAGATGCCTCAAAAAACTTGATACGCAACACAGATTTATCGAATACATTGAATTACAATGAAGAGGTACACGCACTCTACACACAATTCGGAAAAAAATACGGAGACTTTTCTATACTGGCAGGCCTGAGAGTAGAAGATACTCGTGTGGGTGTATATCAACTAAGTGGAGATTACGAAAATGGCGATAAGAACTACAGAGACTTGTTTCCTACGCTTAATTTGGGCTTGGTGATAAATCCGACAACGAGTGTTACATTGGGCTACAACCGAAGGATATCTCGCCCAAACAGTTGGTTGTTAAACCCTTTTCAATCACGCTCAAGTAGAACCAGCTTTTTTCAAGGGAATCCTGAAGTGAACCCTAGTTACTCAAACGGAGTAGATATTGGCTATTTAAAACAGTTTAAGAAATTCACTCTAAACAGTTCTTTATATTACAGACATTCAACAGAGTCCATAAGTAGGGTTGCTGTAACGAGCGGTGAGACTGTTTTAGTAAATGGAATAGAAACAGATGTCATAAAAAGATTTCCCGTAAATCTGGGCACTACAAACCAGTATGGTATCGAACTCAACTCTTCGATTAGAGCCATCAGGGGAATGCGGACCAACCTCAGTGTCAACTTTTTCAAAAGGGAAGAAAATGGTGCATATGAAGGAGTACGATATGATTCAGAAAGTGTCAGTTGGACGGGCAGCCTAAGTAACAGTTATACACTTCCCTACAAAATAAGATCACAAATTTCTATGCGATATAGAGGTCCAAACAAATCTTCTTTTGGCACCAGCAAAGGCTTTCTATACTCTAATCTGGCCTTAAGTAGAGATGTTTTAAACGATAAAGCTACCCTCAATTTACGATTTAACGATTTGTTTAACACAATCAAATATAGATACACAACAGAAACAGACTTTGTAACCATCGATGGAGAATATCAGAGGAGAAAACCTACATTTACGCTTACATTTACGTATAGATTCAGACAAGAGCAAGCGCGAAAAAGCCGCAGAAGGGCTGGAAATTATGGTTCAGAAAATGAGGGTGGAGGTTTTGAGTTTTAACTCTCCGAATTCTTTTTTGCTTCTTTTCTTTCTTTTAACCATTCGAGCAGGTTTCCTGTAAGCCAATAAGGCACTACAAATCCGATGAGAAATATCATCAACCAAAAGCCAATGGTTAAGATGGTTAAAAAAGCAAGAAATCCAAGATATTGATCAAATTCAAACATGAGATTGTTTTGATGATGCAAATGTATTCAGAAAGTATCAGTCTTACAACCTTGACAGCATAAATCAGCTTCTGTTTTTGTCGTAACTTTGCAGAAAGTTATTAACACATGTCATTCCGAACAGAAAAAGACACCATGGGATCTGTAAAAGTGCCCGCCGACAAATACTGGGGTGCTCAAACAGAGCGTTCAAGAAACAATTTTAAGATTGGTCCTGTCGCCTCGATGCCATTAGAAATCATTTATGGTTTTGCTTATCTCAAAAAAGCAGCGGCTTACACCAATGAATCGCTCGGTACTTTGGATGTTGAGAAAAGAGATTTAATTGCTAAGGTTTGCGACGAGATCATTGAAGGCAAACTCGATGATCAGTTTCCATTGGTCATATGGCAAACGGGTTCAGGGACACAAAGTAATATGAACGTAAACGAAGTTATTGCCAATCGTGCACATGTATTGCAAGGCAAAAAGCTTGGAGTAGGCAATCGGACCTTGCATCCAAATGACGATGTAAACAAGTCACAATCTTCAAATGACACCTTTCCCACAGGAATGCACATTGCCATTTATAAATTGATTGTTGAAAATACCCTGCCAGCGATCAAGCAGCTCAGAGACACTTTAGAAGTTAAATCAAAAGCGTTCGATGAGGTAATCAAAATAGGGCGTACGCACATGATGGATGCTACACCTCTGAGTTTGGGTCAAGAATTTTCAGGCTATGTTGCGCAATTGAACTACGGGATCAAATCACTAGAAAACACCCTAGCCCACTTATCAGAGTTGGCTTTGGGCGGAACCGCAGTAGGAACTGGGATTAACACTCCTAAGGGCTATGCTGAGCGCGTGGCGCAATTTATAGCAAAGTTTACGGGACATCCCTTTAAATCTGCTTCCAATAAGTTTGAAGCACTTGCCGCCCATGACGCTTTGGTAGAAACGCACGGAGCATTGCGTCAGCTGGCGGTTTCACTCAATAAAATTGCTCACGATATTCGTGTGATGGCAAGTGGGCCACGATCTGGTATAGGCGAGTTGATTATTCCTGCTAACGAACCGGGAAGTTCTATCATGCCTGGTAAGGTAAATCCCACTCAGTGTGAGGCATTGACCATGGTCTGTGCGCAGGTCATTGGAAATGATGTGGCAGTTGCCTTTGGAGGGGCACAGGGTCATTTTGAGCTCAATGTGTTTAAACCTCTTATGGGTGCCAATGTGCTAGAATCTGCCCGTTTATTAGCAGATGCAGCGGTGAGTTTTGATCTACATTGTGCACAAGGCATAGAACCCAACAGAAAAGTTATAGACCAACTGTTAAATGACTCTTTAATGTTGGTAACTGCACTAAATAATAAAATCGGGTATTACAAAGCGGCTGAAATTGCGAACAAAGCCCATAAAGAAGGTACTACTTTGAAAGAGGCAGCAGTGTCTACTGGTTATCTTACTGAAAAAGAATTTGATGCTTGGGTACGCCCAGAAGATATGATAGGTCGTTAGACGCGCCCTTTTAATGCATTAAAGGCCCAGCCAATAGCAATAAAACCTGTTCCTACCAAGCTGAATCCAATAGCGTATTCAGGATATTTTAATACACCTAACAATACGAGAGCAATCCCAATGATCGTCAGTATTAAAGAAGCCCAAGCAAATATGCTATTTTTATTTAACCCCATTTTTCAAATTGTTTTGTGCAAATATCGACTTTTTGTAAGGACTGAAAAATCTAGTTACGTAATAGTTCAAATGTTTGACGGCGCATCAACTTGTCATTTGATCTGACAAACTCAGGTAGACAAAAAATTTGTTTGGGTTTTTGATATCGTTCAAATAAGTTGGAATCATTGATGACTTGAACACACTTATCAGGTATAACTCCCTCAAAAACCACCGCTAGAGATTCGCCTAAATCATCATCAGGCATTCCAAAAACGAGTACAGGACGATTAAAAAGCAAAGTGAGTTTATCTTCAATTTGTTCTGGGTGAAGCTTGATGCCTCCTGAATTGATCACATAATCAGATCTACCCAACCATACAAAGCCTGTGGGGGATATCAAATCAACCCTGTCGTTGGATTTTATAGGACTCTTTGACAGCTTTGGAGCAAAAATTACCAAACAACCCTCATCAATGGCAAAAGAAACATTTGGGAGTGCTGTGAAATGTGAGTGACCTAAACTTAAATTTTTTAATGCAACATGGCTAAAGGTTTCTGTCATTCCATAAGTTTCATAAACCTGTGTTGAAGTGCCTTTGAGTGTATTTGCCAAAGAAAAAGAAACAGGGGCGCCTCCTACAAGAAGTTTGTTGATTTTATGTATCTCTGTCAAGGAATGTTGTAGCTGGTAAGGGGTGATTGCTGAAAAATCATAAGAATCGACCGCATTAAATGGTGATGCAGATGGAGAAGCAACATCTATCCAAAGCCCTGCCAGCATTGCGCGTATGAGCATCATTTTTCCACCTATATACATTAAGGGCAAGCAAAGTAAAGCGGTTTGTTGGGGTTTTAGATCACAAAAAATGATGGTAGATTGTGCAGAAGTCACCAATTTAGATTTCTGTGCAACAATTTCTTTGGGACGCCCTGTAGATCCCGAGGTTTTTAAAACAATTGTTTCGGAGTCCGAAAACCAATCAATTAAAAAAGAACCCAATTCGTTTTGCAAACGATCCGATGTCTGACACAATTCATCTGCATGAATGAGTAGGTTATTTAAATCATAAGCAACGCCATTTAGGCGAAATTCAGGATGTAGACTAGGATACTCGGGCATCTTGGTTTTTGGATTCAACGACCCCCGTTAATTTAGAACGCCAGGAAGTCCATTGATATTTTTTAGCAAACACATATCCAACAATCAGATACATAACAGGAGGAGCAATTAGGTAAAAAATCAACTCAGGCTCTGCAATATTTTTAAATATAGAATGTGTTTGAAAAGCAGTCCAATCAGAGGTTACCAATAGAGCTACTATCAAATTGTTGGCCGCATGAAAACCGATGGCCAGTTCCAATCCTTCATCCATTAGAGTAAGAATGGCTAAAAAGAAACCTGTAGTTATGTAAACCAAAATCAAAGCCGATCCCATTTTAGCAACCTCAGGGTTTGAGCCATGTAATAGACCAAATAATATTGAAGTGACTATAAGCGGTACCCAACGATTGCGAGCCCAGAGACCAAACCCCTGCATCAAATAACCCCTAAAAAAGAATTCCTCAGCAGTCGTCTGCAAAGGAACCATTAGTACTGCAATGATTAACAATATGAAAAAGTCATTTGCATTATAATTCCAAACATATTTTTCAGGATTGAAATAATAATCAATCCCTAGGGTTACAACTGCCAAAATGGCCACCAAGAAAAATGAAAAAAAGACACGTTGCCAATCAAAACGAGGACGAGTGGTCAGAAAGTTTACGAGTTTTTGGTGATGAATCTTTTTTTCCACCAATAAAATGGCAAAAAAGGCAACAGCAAATGGCAACAGAAGATAAAACAGAGAGGTATTTGGCTCCAAAACGCTTAACATTTCACTTTCATCTAAAGAAGACAAGCCTTCAAGCCCTACTTCACTTATGACAGCAATAACAAATGGAAATTGCGCTATCAAAAGAGCAACAACCACTAAAATCACTCCTAAAACAAATCGCCATGCATCTGTTTTGCCTAAAAAAACTTTTTCTATAAACATTTAATAAAATTTAAAATCCCAATGACGTTTTGGGTTATAACCCAAAAAACTGCCTTCAAGATACAAAGGACTATCGATATTGTTGGTAAAAAGCTGACCTGTGCCCAATCCTTGAGGTAAGGACACTTTTTTTTGAGCACACCACTGGGCGATTGCGTTGAGGCCCACATTGCTTTCAAGCGCACTGGTTACCCACCAACCTACATCAAACTCTTCTGCCAAAGAAACCCAACGGTCAGTACCTCGCCAACCTCCTATAAGACTTGGTTTAAGAACCAAGTACTGGGGTCGTATATTTTCCAATAAACTCTTCTTTTGTTGATCAGTTGTCCGACCTATCAGTTCTTCGTCTAAAGCAATCGGAATAGGAGAAGATTTACACAAGGCTTCCATATCTTTCCATTGGTCAACAGCGATGGGTTGCTCTATAGAGTGGATATCATATTTAGATAAGCGAGTTAACTTGTACATGGCATCCTCTATGGAAAAAGCTCCATTAGCATCCACGCGAATTTGAAGATTGGAAGCATCGAACCTTTGGCGTAAATCTGAAATCAGCGAACATTCCAAGTCAAAATCCAAAGCACCTATTTTGAGTTTTATGCATTCAAAACCCATAGACAATTTTTCATCTATTTGTTGACGCATAAAATCTGGATCCCCCATCCATACCAAGCCGTTTATATGTATTTGATTTGTAGAATTGGTGAAAAAATTATCAAAAAGAACAAAAGGGTCATTTGATTTTAGACCGCGAAAAGCCATTTCTAAAGCAAATTGAACTGCTGGCATTTTTGAAAATTTAATGTAGAGCTCTTCGAAACCCAAATGAATTTCACGTCCGATTTGAATCATTGCGTCCTCAACTTGAGCAGGGGTTTCTGGACTTAACCCTTCGATGATGCTACATTCCCCAACACCCAACTTTCCTTGGTCTTCAAGAATGATAAACCAACTGTCTTTGTGGGACAAAGTTCCTCTTGAAGTACCTCCTGGAGTTTTAAAAAAAAGACGATGTTTTCGAAAATGATATTTCATTACGACCCCTTATAAATTGATTAAAACACCAACCAGACAGGCGTATAAGAAAGTTAAGATTGCTGTCTTTTTTAATTCTGGATCCAATTCCACTTCTGAATGTCGGTTGAGTACACGCTTGAGATGACCAAAAAGGGGCATTCCCAAAAACAGTACAATTAAGTAACAGTAAGGACTAGAGCTTAAGTATGCATACACCAATGTGAGTATCATGGGGGTCAGTATCAAAAAGACATGATAAGCGTTAGATTTACGGGTTCCCAAACGAACTGCCAGTGTATTCTTGCCGAAATTTGTGTCGTTTATTACATCACGCATATTATTCAGATGTAGAACAGCTACGGAAAACAAACCTACAGCAGTGGCTGGTAAAAACAATAAAAAATCTATGGTTTTGACAAACAAATAATTGCTTCCAATCACACTTACCAAACCAAAAAAAACAAAAACAAAAACATCACCATACCCTTTGTAGCCGTATGATTTTGAACCCACAGTGTAAAAAATAGCTGAGGCGATGGCCAAGGCTCCTAATCCAATAAAAAAGAGGGTGGATTGAAAATTTGAACGAAATGCCACAAACACCAACAGTAGGGTTAGAAGCACTGAAATAAATGAATTTATCCAGATTGCCATTCGAAGGGTATGGGGTTTTATTTGACCTGATTGTATCCCTCGTTGAGGACCAAGACGATCTTTATTGTCTGTACCTTTTACTCCGTCACCATAGTCATTTGCAAAGTTTGATAAGACTTGAAAACTGATTGTAGTAAGAACAGCCAGTACAAAAATTGTGGGATCAAAAGAAGAGACAGCATAAGCTGCGCTAGAGCCAACGACAATTCCCGAAAGCGAAAGAGGAAGGGTTCTCAACCGAGCAACCCGAATCCATATTGCTATTGAAGAAAATATGCTCAAATTCAAGGGGATTTTACGGAAACTTAGGGTATTTTTTAAAGTCGGGAGCGCGTTTCTCTAAAAATGCATGTTTACCTTCTTGAGCTTCCTCAGTGAGATAATAAAGAAGT
>Ga0208127_1000919_pt1 | contig 15041 bp, 7 predicted proteins | sample ETNtaG_6_FD_185751 | JGI IMG/M metagenome (GOLD analysis project Ga0208127, IMG submission 185751) | Marine microbial and viral communities from oxygen minimum zone, Eastern Pacific Ocean - ETNP201306SV45 (SPAdes) (version 2) | ecosystem: Environmental > Aquatic > Marine > Oceanic ...
CAGACAGAAAGCAATTTGAAGAAAGAACAAAAAAATTAATAGATCAATATAATGGATACACAGTTGTCGATGGTACACCTGTAAATGGCGAATTCACGCAAGGTGAAAATATTGGCGATTTGGCTGGTATAGTGATTGCATATAAAGCATATCAATTATCAAAGAAAGGCAGCCAAGCGCCTATTATTGATGGTTTAACTGGAGATCAAAGATTCTTTTTTGGGTGGGCAACTATATGGGGGTCAAAATCAACAGATGAACAATTAATAAGGCAAATAAAAACAGACCCACACTCTCCTGGCGAGTTTAGAGCAAATGGACCCTTAGTAAGTATGCCTGAATTTGTAAATTTATACAATATAAAACCTGGTGATGGAATGTATATTGACCCAAATGATAGAGTTAAAATTTGGTAATTAAATAAGTACTTTTATATATACGCATCAAACTATTGTAAATAATTTTTACAAGGTTATAACATTGTAAACTCATTGTCTTCCTATATTTATATAGCTAAATTGATTTACAACAATTATAGAGGAATTATCTTCTATTTATAAGCTATTTATTTTAATGTTGTAAAAAATAATAAAAATAAAATACAACAAAATAATAATGAGTTTTGAAAACTTAATATCTAATCTTTCAGACCAAAAAGTCATTAAGGCAATTTCTAAGCCTATACCCAAAAAGATAATTTCATGTATTGGAGAAGATTCTTTTACAGCCTCTGAAATTGCGGACAGGATATTATTCCCAAAAGAAAAGATTTATTACCACATAAAAAAGTTGGTCGCATTTAAAATACTAACTGTTTCAGAAACAAATGAAATTAAAGGTATTATTCAAAAAAAATATAGATTAGCCGAAATTTCTTCACCATTCAAAAAAGAAAGTTTACATGATGATGGACATGAAAATGATTTATACATAAACGAAAACCTAAAAGCCAAAATTTTAGAAGTAGAGACTGCATCAAAATTTGAATATGTTAAGGCTATAGCTAATAAAATGATGGGCAATAGCTCAGCTAGTGAAATTGTTATTCAGAAATATCAGACAAATTCTAAGATTAAAAAATTAAGCTCCGTCATTTCTAACACTCGCAATGATATTAATTCAGTGAAGGAAAAGATTGAATCTATCATTGCCCAAATATCACTCTATAATGATTCAGATCAATTATATGCAAATCAAAAAAGACTCATTCAGGAGAATGAACAATTTTCAAAAAGAATAGATTCTTATAAAAAAGATATTGCATTATCTAATGATAAGATTTCTATTATAAAAAAAAATTACAATGATGAAAAAATTAAACAGAATATTACAATAAAGGAATTGCTGACTAAAATTGAAAAGACTGAAAAAGAGCTTCTCATTCAATCAAATAAAAAAGATCAAATAGAATCATACATAAAAAATATTTATGATGGGGATTCAATATTAAAAAATTATGAAAAGTTTAATTTTAAAAATGATCTGTCAGTTTTAACTATTAAGAAAAAAGATTTAAAAGAAGAAATCGCAAATATTAAAAGCCAAATAATACTCCGAGATGAAAAAATAACTCAAATTCAAAAAGCGATAGAACTAATCGCTGCTCAAACTGTTTCCTATGACAATGATTTGAATAATCTTTTACATCAAACGAAACTATTTGGGCCATCTGCAGATAAGGTTTTAAATAACAATGAATTACTTGAAAAGAACTTAGAAAATGAATTACTAGATCTTAAAAATAGAAAAAAAGAGGTTGATGATAAATTGATTTCTCTAGATGAAAGTATAAGGAGTAACCAGAAACAAATAAGTACTATAAGTAAATCAATTAAGCCTGATCACAAAGAGCTCAAAAGTCTAAGAGCTAAGCAGGAAAAATTATTGAAAAAACAATCAATAATTAGCTCTGACATTGATTCAATAAATCAAAATAAAAAACAGTTAGTAAATGCACACAAGGATAAAATAGATGAAACCTTTGACTTATTGAAAGAAATTGAAATCGTAATAAAAAAGAATGATGCTTCAAAATTATCAGAACAATTAAAAACGCTTGCACAAAAAAAGAAAAGTCTAAATTTTAAAAAAGGCTTGCTTGAAAAGTCTATTAGCTCTTTACAAGAAGAATTATATCAAGACCAGTCTTTTGTTGAAAATTCTAAAACATTATTTCAAAAAGAATATAAAAAAGAGCTTTCAAAATACGATAGCATAAAGGGTAAAATTAAAAAAAGTGAAGATACAGTATTAGTAATAACGAGTGAAATTGAGGTTTTAAAAAGTCTGATAGATTTCCATAAAGCCGTCCTAGAATCCTTAAGGCTGTTTGAGAGTGACACATTTAAAATTAATTTTGATTCTAAAGCTATAGAAAAGAACAATGAGGACAGATCACTGGAAATAATATTAGACGGTTATATTAAAACTTATAATTGGTCTGCTGCTCAATTAAAAAAAGCCAGCTCTAATTTTAATAAAAATAAGTTCATAAAAAACTTAGATGATGATGATATTTTAAAAGAATCAAAAATAGTGATCGATATATCAAGTTCACTACTTTCAATTCCCCAAAAACTTGAAGAATTAAATTTAAAATTAATTGAGACTAGAAAAAGCTCAATATCTTATTTAAAAAAACAAAATATTTTTCAGTCATGTAAAGAAGAAATAAAGACTTTAAATAAAAAGAAAAGTGATTTAAAGAAAAATGAAAGGCAATTAGTCTACCAAATTAGGTCATGCAAAAAATCAATAAAAGTTTTAAACAAAGAAAAATTAAAAAATGAGGAATTATTAGAAAATATTCAGACATCAATTTCTAAGCTTAAAGAAAAATCTAAATTATTAAAAAATAATAAGATCGATTACGATTTTAAACATGTTGATGAAATTAAAAACATAGATAAAAAAATAATTAATGTAGAAGCAGCAAATGAAGTATTAATAGAAAGCTTAAAAGAGCAAAAGGTAATAAATCAGAAAAGAGAAAAAAAATTAAAGATTTTTGAAAAATTGATTCATAGTATTGAAAAAGAAAGCGATAAAATTGATTCTGTTAATCATAAAATAAAATTAATTGAATTTGAAGATAAGAATATTAGTGAGCAAAAAAGTGCAGCGATTCAGAAAATAAGACAAGATATAGATAATTATGAAAGTTCGATAATTAAAAAGAAGTCATGGATTAGTAGTTCACGTTTTGAGGAAAATCAAATTCTTGGAGAAATCAGATTATGGAAAAAAGAATTAAATAGGTTGAATGCAGAGAAAAAATTAATAAACAATGAAATTGAAAAATCACAACAAGTTACGATTCAAAAAGAGGAAGACGCGACATCTCGCAGAGACCAAGTAATAAATAAAATAAGAAATGAGATGGATAAAGAATATGATCAAGAAAAAATAAAGCAAAGCAAACTAAATAAAATTTACTTAGATAATAGATCAAAAATACTTGATGAAGAAAATAAGATCATAACTGTCATAAAAATAAAAGAGAAAAACTTACTTGATCTACAGAAAAAAATATCCAAAGTGGTAGAGAAAATTCAAAAATTCAAATTAACCAAAAAAAGAGAATTAGATAAATTTGAAAGAAAAATAAATCAATATAAGGTATCAAAAGAAAAAATATCTTCTCGGCAAATCACCTTTAATCAACAATTAAATGTAGAATTATCCTTGTGTAAGGATGTTGAAATAAAACTAAAGGATAAAATACTTGAGGCTGCCTCTGAAGTAAAAGCTATTGAGGATAAAATAAGTTTTAAGTCTGGGAGTACATATGCAACTTTCATGAAGCAAACTATAGATATAGATGAAAGCCAAGCCAGCGTTTTAGTTAGTGATTCCATTTTAAATCATCAAAATTCTATTTCTCTTATTAAGAAAGACTTACGGGTTGAAAAACAAGAATTATCAAAAAATATATCGAATCATAAAAAAGATATAAAAAAAATAAGATCAAAAATATCTTTGGCAAAAAAAGATATATTTACACTGAATAAAAAAATTAGTGCTACCGAAAAAAGTCAAAGAAAGTTTAATCTGCCATTGAGTAAACTCATTCAATCACAGGAACTACTGGTCAAGGAGAAAGACCTTGCTGAGAAATCGTTCATTAGCCTACAAGTAAAGGAACAAGAAAATTTAGATGCTCTAGTTCAAAAAAGAACTGCCTTGGAGGACGAGTATAATAAGAATGCTAATAAATTAGATAAAATTTATAAGGCAAAATTAAACGAGTTGAAAAATAGAATTAAAAACCAAGAAGATTTAAGATTAATGAAAATAAATCAGAACTCTAGAAATTTGAAAAAGGTTCTTGAAAAAACAGATCAAAGAATGAATAGAATCGATCAGCTTATTGCAACCGGTGAGGAAGTAATAAGAGAATCTTATTTAGCTATTGATGAAATAACTAAAAAAAGGAGTCAATTGGGTTCTGCAATTAAAGTTTATGATAAAAAGATATTCATGCTTGATAACAAGTTAGAAAAGACAAAATATGGATTAAAGATGAAAATGGAATCCAATATTAAAAAGTTAGATAATTTGAAAAATCAAATCGAAAATTCTGAAACAAATAAACTAAATCTTGGCAAAGATAAAAATGTAATAGAGCTAGAATTAAAATCTTTTGATAATAAGTCTATAAACTTAGGAAGAGACTCTTCTCAAATAGAATTTGACATAAGTCAAAATAAGAAAATGGTCGAAGATTTAAAACAAAGAAAAATCAAATTGAATAAAGATAAAAGTATAAATGATAATTATACAGAGCATTCAGAAAAAGAACTATATGATAGCTTAAACAATTTAGAAAAGATGTTTGAAAATACAAGAGAGGATTACTCTGGTTTAATAAGTGAGCTTAATACTCTTGATAAAAATAAAGCTGTATTAGAAAAAGACGCCAAAATGAGCAGGTTAATATTATCAAATACAGAAAAAGAAATTTTAGAAACACTTTCTGATTTTGATTCATTTAGTAAAAAATTACAATCTGTAAGAAATAGTCATACTCAAAATTTTTCATTAACCAAAAAAATGTTGAAATCACTACAGAAAGAGTATCAATTGCTCTTTTCTAGTTCAAAAAAAATAAAAGAAAATAAAAAACTAGTTTTATCTTACACAGACACATTAATTAATGATAAAAATAAAACTTCTGAGCTATATAACATTCGCTATAAAGAAGGTGAGAGTAGAGCTGAAACATTAAAAAAAATGAATGAAAACTTTCATATCCTAGAACGAGAGTCTGAACAAAAAAATAAACAATTTCATATTAAAAAAGATGTAAACGAAAATGAATTAAAAAATATATTGAAAGAGCTAGATGACAATGATAATAAGATTTTTGAACTAAAAACATTAAAGAAATCTGAAACTCATCAATTGAAAATTTATAAAGATCGAAAAAGTAGTTTAGTTAAAAAAATTGATACTTTAAATCGTGAGCATAAAAAAGATGTTCCTGTCATAGATGACCTTTTATCAAAAAAAGAAAAAACATTATCAAATGTAGATTCAAATCTTGAAAGGTGTTCTAATCGTATTGACACCTTAGAGAAATCTTTGCTACCAAGAAAAAAAGAACTGGGAATGATTGAAGACCGTAATAAAAATGACTTTTTAGATCTAGAGGATCTTAAAATTGAAAAAAAGAATATTGATTCAAAAATTAATAATAGTATTGGGGCAATACGGAAAATAAAAAAGACCATTAAGCATGATACAAAAAAAATTAATTCTGAAAAAATTAAGAATGAAAACTCTATTCAGAACTTAAAATTAAATCTAGAGCAGAATAACAAATCGGCAGAATCTTTGAGGAAAGATTTAGAAAATAGCATTCAAATTAAAGGTAGTTTAACTAATGAGTTAAAGAGTCAAATTAAAGAAAAAGATAAAATTAAAGATAAAATAGGTACTGTGAAAAATCGTTTAGATTCTAGCAAGGATCTTAAAAAATTAATTATGGAGCATAAATCCTTGGAAAAAGAAGTGAAAAATATGAACCTAAAATTAAATCAGTTTCATGAAAATTTTTCAGCTCTTAGTGCTGGTCTAAACGAATTAAAACAAATTAATCAAGAAAACATCGCTCCAATTGAGAAGAATATTTTGGATAAAGAATATGAAGTCTTGAAAGATATTGATGGAATGAAAGAAAATGAAAAAGCGATTAAGGATTATACTCTAAGGATTAAACAAGCGCCATCAAAACTTAAGAGCTTAGATATTCAATACAAGGATCAAAATAGAATGAAATTCAAACTGGAACTTAAACTTAAAGAATCTATAAGAAGTTTAGAGATGTTAAGAAAACGTTCTGAAATGTTTGATTCTTCAATGATGTAAATATAGTTTAATGATGAACAAAGTAGAAATATTCACTGATGGAGCTTGTAAAGGTAATCCAGGGCCAGGAGGTTGGGGCGCCATACTAAGGTATGGTACAACTGAGAAAGAAATTTATGGTGCTAGTAAGAATACTACTAATAATATTATGGAGTTAACTGCTGTTATTGAATCTTTAAAAAATTTAAATAAGCCTTGTGAATTAATTATTACCACTGATTCAAAATATGTAAAAAATGGAATAACTGAATGGATTCATAATTGGAAAAAAAATGGGTGGAGGACTGCTGCAAAAAAAGAAGTAAAAAATAAAGAGCTATGGATTGAACTAGACTCTCTCATTCAAATTCATTCAATTACTTGGGATTGGGTAAAAGGTCACTCAGGACATCCCGAAAATGAGCGGGCTGATTTGCTAGCAAACGTAGCAATAGAAAAATTAAAATAAGAATAAATCTTCCTTTCAGATTAGCTTGCATTTAAGAAATTTATCTAACGTTTCCAATATTGACCTAAGGTCAGAAAATGAATTCAAAAAAGGTTCTATTCCTCAAAGTGTAAATATTCCAATTTTAAATAACGATCAATTTAAAAAGGTCGGAATTGAGTATAAAAAAAATGGAAGTGATGCTGCTATAGCTTTAGGACATTCATTGGTTAAAGGATCATTAAAGGAAAATTTGATCCACCATTGGACTGAGCATTTGAAAAAAAACCCAGAATGTTTATTGTATTGTTTTCGCGGAGGTATGAGATCTGAAATAGCAGTTAAGTGGCTAAATGACTGCGGTGTAAAAGTAAACAGATTAAAGGGAGGGTATAAAAATTTCAGAAATTGGGTGATTTCACAACATCTAGATATAGAAAATTATATTAAAGATTGGATAATAATTGGTGGATTGACAGGTTCAGGGAAAACAGATTTTCTGCGTTCTTTTAAAGAGTCAATAGATCTAGAGCAAATTGCTAATCATAGAGGATCTGCTTTTGGTGTTAGGGATAGTGGACAGCCCACTCAATCGAATTTTGAAAATATTTTAACTCTAGATTATCTGAATCACAAATATGAGAAATTGATTCTTGAAGATGAAAGTAGAACAATAGGTAGAGCTGGCTTACCTGGGTTTTGGTATCAAAAAATGCAAAGTTCAAAGCTTGTAATTTTGGAGGTTGATGATGATAAAAGAGCTGAAAATATATATTATGAATATGTATATGATGAAATAAATAATGGGAATAGCGAAGATAAACTATTAGAAAAATATTTAGGTTCATTGAATAATATCAAAAGAAGATTAGGGAATGTAGTTTATGATAATATTAAAGATTTAATGAAGAGTGCATTCCGTCAAAATGAAAAAGAAATTCATAAGGAATGGATTTTGAGATTACTAACTAGGTATTATGATAAAATGTATAGTTATAAACTAGATATGCGAAAAGATTTCATTGTACATAAAGGCGAGATAGAGTCATGCAGAGATTATATTAATGCTATCCTCTAGAATCATTATTCATTTTTTGAAAAAATTCAACTGGCGTTTCGCTAATATTTTCTGAACCTATATTTTCAACAAATTTTAATGCGATAAGATTATTTCTAATTTTCTCATTTGCGTTTGTTATGGCAACATTTCTATTTTGGCTTTGAGATAATTTAATTAAGTCTTCTAAACCAAATATTCCTGATAAGTCAATACTCGGAACCTGTTCCATATCAATTATTACGGGATTGTCATTTGGTATTCGATTGAAAGATCTAATTAGTTTTTCAACAGATCCAAAAAATAATGCCCCCTCTAGTTTAAGAATTTTGATATTGCTACGATTTATTTCATTCGAGTCTAAGCCCTTAGCATAATTTGAATCAGAAAAATCAACCAAAGCAAAAATATTTTTTTCTTTAAAAATATTTTTTAAATCTTTTATGGAGCTAAATACGGCAAAGATAATTCCTATTGTTATTGCTACCATTAAGTCTTCATAAACCGTGATAAATAAAACCATGCAAAATATGATTAAATCTTTTATTGGTAGTTTATTTATTAATGGTATTATACGATAATCTAATATTTCTATTCCAACTTTGAATAAAATTGCAGCTAAGCATGCGGTGGGTATTTTTGCTACTAAAAATCCAAGACCTAATAATACTGCCAACAGTGTAAGACCATGAACTATTGAGGCAAGAGGAGTCTTGCCTCCAAATTTAATATTTGCCACAGTACGCATCGTGGCGGTAGCTGTAGTAACACCTCCAAGTAAGCCAGCTGCTATGTTGGCCATCCCTTGGCCAAATGTCTCTCTATCACTGCTATGCCTTTTCCCAGTAATATTGTCAGCAACTTTACAGCTTAACAAACTATCAAGAACTGCTAAAGCAGCTAAAGCAAATGCAGGGCTAATAAAAGAAATAGTTCGACTTAAATCTGGTAAATATATTGAAAATATTTGATTAGCATCAGTATCCCCCATTTTATCTCCAATATATGGAATGTCGAGTTTGAAAATTTGAGCAATACAGGTACCAACTAACAAAGCGGTAAGTGGAGCAGGAATTTTATTTAATATTGAATATTTCTTTCCTAAAAAAGGCCATAAGAGCAGTATAGCAAGTGAAGGTATTGATACGTATAACGCATCAATGTTAGCATTATTAATTGTAGTTGATAAATTAATAATGACATCATGAATACTCTTTTTGACCTCAAGTCCAACAAAAGCATTTATTTGAGTTAATATGACTATTACTCCTATACCGCACATAAATCCTGCCACAACAGGATATGGAGTATAATGGATAAAATGAGATATTCTAGCAAATGAAATGACAACTAAAATTATTCCGCTTATAAAAATTATTGAAAAAGCAGCAACTAAATCAGGATCATTTGTGCTTCCAATGACGAAAAAACTCATGTAAGCGGCTATTTGCGCAGCTTTTGGAGCAGTTGGGCCACTAACCCCAACAAGGCAACCACCAAAAAATCCACCTACAATACCACCAGCTATAGCCCCCCAAACACCTGCGATTGGGCCAAGCTGTGAAATCTCACCAAATGCCAGAGCAAGTGGAAGTGCAATTATCCCAACGGTAATACCGGCAACAATATCTCCCTTGATATTTTTTGACAAAGAAGCAATATTAGTCCGTGGACTAATTTCATTCAAAACTGCTTTTATATATGAAATAGCACTCATGCGAAGGTGGTTAAGTTCTAACTTAACTTGATTTAATTCAAGGCTCGATTATTTGAATACATATTAAAGTATTTTTGCAACCACAGTCTTGCAAAGTTCAAATATTTGTTTCAATCTATTTTAAATATAGGCTATAGAAAACCATGATTATTTAAAAATTTCATTTTAAAAAATAAATATTTTAAGAATTATTTGTTTTATTTTAAAAAGTATATAATTTAATATTAATCAGAGACATGCTTTCTGGCTTTTTGATAGTACTGCTTTAGTTTTATAAAGAAAGGTGGAGGGATCAGGCCCCAAGATACCTTAGCAACCAGTTTAACTCAATTAAACAAGGTGCTAATTCCTGCTTCAAAAATTTTTGAAGATAGATAAAATCATTTTCTTGTGCTGCCAATCTCCTTTCAATCCAATTTATGAAAAGTAAAAACGTATTTTAATAATTATAGTTAATGGAACATATAAAGGATATTTATCGTGAAACAAAAAAATCATTTTGACACATTGCAGGTCCATGCTGGGCAAGAAACGACTTTAGGAACGAACGCACGTGCAGTGCCTATTTTCTCCTCTTCATCATTTACATTCGATAGTGCAGAACATGCCTCAAATCTTTTTTCATTAAAAGAATTTGGAAATATTTATACTCGTATTATGAATCCAACCACGGATGTTTTTGAAAAACGGGTTGCTGCACTGGAGGGAGGAGTCGCTGCATTAGCAACATCCAGTGGACAAGCAGCGCAATTTTTAGCAATCCAAACCCTAGCTAAAGCAGGTGATAATATCGTCTCATCAAGTTTTTTGTATGGGGGTACCTATAATCAATTTAAAATAGCTTTTCCAAGATTAGGAATTAATGTCAAGTTTGCAAATGGTGATGACCCAGATTCAATTGGTTCACTAATTGATGATAAAACAAAAGCGATTTATGTTGAAAGTATGGGTAACCCAAAATACAGTGTACCTGATTTTGATAGAATTTCAACGATAGCAAAAAGTAATGGAGTGCCTTTAATTGTTGATAATACTTTTGGAATGGGTGGTTACATATGCAAACCAATTGATTTTGGTGCAGATATTGTTGTCGAATCAGCTACGAAATGGATTGGTGGTCATGGTAATACTATTGGTGGTGTTATAATAGATGCTGGAACGTTTAATTGGAATAATGGAAAATTTTTAGAATTCACTGAACCATCTAAAGGTTATAATGGTATGAACTTTTGGGAGGTATTTGGTCCTGATGGAGTTCTAGGAGCTAATGTAGCGTTTATTATAAAAGCTCGCGTTGAGGGTCTTAGAGATTTTGGTCCTAGTCAGAATCCTTTTGGTTCATTTTTACTTTTACAAGGGTTAGAAACATTATCACTTCGTGGAGAAAAACATTGTAGTAACGCACTTAAATTAGCATCATGGTTGGAAAAAAATGAGGGTATTCAATGGGTGAACTACCCTGGATTAGAAAGTCATTCTCATCATGAGCTGGCAAAAAAGTATTTAAATAATGGTTTTGGAGGAGTGCTCTCTTTTGGGATAAAAGGAGGTATATCTGCTGGAAAGAAATTCATTGAATCAGTTGAAATGTCTAGTCATCTAGCTAATGTGGGAGATGCTAAAACATTGGTTATTCATCCAGCCTCTACAACCCATGAACAGTTATCAAAAGATGAACAAATTGCTTCAGGCGTTTCGGAAGATTTAATACGAGTATCTGTAGGTATAGAGCATATAGATGATATCATTTTTGATTTTGAGAAAGCGTTAAAAGAGTAGGTTTTTACTTATTTTACAAAATTAGAAAAATGAAAAATGTACTTCTTTTAAATTTGATGCCTAATAAAATTGAAACTGAAAATCATTTTAAAAATATTTTTAGCAAACTTAGTCATAATGTTAAGATATCTTTTATGAGGATGGAGTCATATGAATCGAAAAATATTCCAAAGTCATATCTGCTTGAAAATTACAAGACACTTAAGGATATATCTTTTGATGATTATGATAGATTTATTTGTACTGGATCGCCTGTTGAAACTTTACCTTTCGAAAAAGTTGATTATTGGGAAGAGTTAATTGAGGTTTTTGATCGCATTAAAGTTCATAATATTAAATCTTATTATATATGCTGGGGAGCTCAAGCTGTGCTTTACTACAGGTATGGTATAGACAAGGTTAAGCTAAAAGATAAAAAATTTGGACTGTATGAATATAATTTTAATAGAGATAGCTTACATAATTTCTACTTTCTCAAAGAAAAAATAAAAATACCAGTTTCCAGGTACACAGAATCAATTGATGCTCAAATTGTCAATAATTCTGATCTTAGCATAGTTCTAAGCCATAAGAAAGAAGGAATATGTATGCTTGAAAATAAATCACTTAGTGAAATATATAATTTTAATCATTTTGAATACGATACATTAACATTAAAAAATGAGTACATAAGGGATGTAAATAAAAAAATATCTATTGATATCCCTAAAAATTATTTCCCAAATGATGATGTTGGTCAAGATCCAATAAATAGCTGGACGGAGAATGCTATTTTATTTTTTGATAAATGGTTTGAAAAGGATTAATTACAGGTTATAAAACATTATTTAATTATTAAACTATGAAAATATTAAAATTTGGAGGATCGTCGCTTAAATCAGCCTCTAACATAAAAAAAGTAGTAGACCATATACGTAACGAACCTCCAAGAGGCGTAGTTGTGTCAGCAGTGGGTGGTACAACGGACCTTATTCTAGAAATAATTGCATCAGCAAAAAATGGAAATGATGTTAGCAAAAATTTAGAAAGCTTATTCCAGCAGTTCTTAGATATTGCTAGGGAATTAGAGCTAGAAAAATCGTCTTATTTGAGCTTTATCGAACCAATACATTTGGAAGCGCAAAATAATTTGGTTGAAATAAAAGAAAACATACGCTTTTTTAGTAAATCAAAGGACTCAATTCTATCAATCGGTGAAAGATTGACTGCATTCATTGTAACTCAAGCATGCCTAAAACAAAATATAAATGTATCTTTTCTAGATGCTCGTGAGGTTATTGTAACTGATGATAATTTTGGTAATGCTTATGTTTATTATAAAGAGTCATATTCAAAAATCAGAAAGTTTTGTCAAGATTTAAATAAAACATGGATAATTACTGGGTTTATAGGGTCAACAAAAAATAATGAAACAACAACGATAGGAAGAAGTGGTTCGGATTATACAGCTTCAATTTTTGGTGCTGCATTAAATGTAAGTAAAATTGAAATATGGACAGATGTAAATGGAATATTAACCGCTGATCCCCAAATAGTACCTGATGCAAGGACTATTCCAAAACTAAACTATGAAGAAGCTATGGAGCTAGCTCATGCTGGAGCAAAAGTAATATTTCCACCTACAATTATCCCTGCTTTATATAAATCTATTCCAATCCATATTAAAAATACATTTAATCCTGATAGTCAAGGGACCCTAATAACTAAAGATAGAATCCCAATTGAGAATTTTGCTGTAGGTATTTCTTCAATCTATAATGTTTCAGTTATAAGACTGCAAGGAGCAGGTTTGGTAGGTAGGCATGGTATTTTAGGCAAGGTGTTTAGTTCGCTATCAAACAAAAAAATAAATATTCTACTCGTTTCTCAAGCATTTAGTGAGCATTCTATATGTTTTGCTATACAACCTGATGATGAGATTAATGCAAAAAACATTTTAATGGATGAGTTTAGTTTTGAATTGAAAGATCGCCATATTGATGATATTAAAATTGAAAATAATTTATCACTAGTCGCTGTTATTGGCGAAGGTATGAGAAATAAACCTAGTATCGCAGGTACATTATTCAAAATTTTAGGAGAAAAAGGAATTAATATTATATCGATAGCTCAAGGTTCCTCAGAAAGAAACATATCTTTTATCATAAATAATGCTGATGTTGAGTCTGCCATTTCTTGCTTGCATGGTCATATATTTTCAGATAAAACAAAAAAGAATTTGTTTATAGCTGGAGTTGGGTTAATTGGATCTAGCCTAGTTGAGTTGGTGGAAAATAATGGTTCTGTTAATATTTGTGGTTTAATTAATAGTAAAAAAATGATAATTAATTCTAATGGCATTAATTGTAAGAATTGGAAAACAGAGTTAGATAAGAGTATAGATGCGGATTTCGATTCTTTTATAGATAATGCGCTAGAAGTACCAAACTCAATTTTTGTAGATGTAACTGCTTCAAAACAAATATCTTTGAAAACTTCACAAATATTGGCTAGAGGGATACATGTAGTAACAGCTAATAAAATTGCAAATTCTATACATCAAGAATACTACGATGACATAAGAACTAGTTCATTGATTGGAGGATCTCAATTTAGATATGAAACGAATGTTGGTGCAGGGCTACCAGTAATCGAAACATTAAAGACATTACTTCAAACTGGTGATAAAATTTTAAAAATTGAAGGAGTTTTATCCGGAACGCTTAGTTATTTATTTAGTGAATATAATGGGTCAATGCCTTTCAGTAGATTAGTTAAAATTGCTATGGAGTCGGGATTCACAGAGCCAGACCCTAGAAATGATTTGAATGGTTTAGATGTAGCTAGAAAGATTTTAATACTCATTAGAGAGTTAGGCGAAAAAATTGATATTCAAGATGTGTCAATAAAAAGTTTAATACATGAAAATAGCGACCCTAATATTTCAGTAAATGATTTCTTGAATGAATTAGAAAATTATGATGATGATTTTCTAAAGTTATACAATGATGCTTTAAATAATGGCCAAGTATTGAGATATTTAGCTGAATGGGATGGAAAGAAAGCTTCAGTTGGTTTAAAAGCAGTTAATAAAGAAAGTCAATTTTATTATCAAGCTGGAAGAGAAAATTTTATTTCTTTCAAAACTGAGAGGTATAATAAAACACCATTGGTAATCAAAGGGCATGGAGCTGGAGCTGAGGTAACAGCAGCTGGGGTATTAGGAGATATTTTAAAATGTTAAAAAGTAAAATAAAAGTCAGCGTACTTGGTGCTACAGGAATTGTAGGTCAAAATTATTTATCATTACTTGATAATCATCCCTGGTTTAGTGTAGTTGATGTTGCAGCCTCAAAAAATAATTCTGGTAAAATTTTTTCTAGTGCTGTTAATGGTAAGTGGGCATTAAAGAAAAATATACCTGCTTCAGTACAAAATCTTGTTGTTAGAGATGTGTTTGACTTTAAATCTATTCCTGATGATGTTAGGTGCGTTTTTTCTGCAGTTGATCTTCCAAGTAAAGAAAATACTAAAAAGTTAGAATTTGATTATGCGAAGAAAGGGTTTGCTTTAATAAGTAATAATTCTGCTAATCGTCTTACAAATGATGTGCCAATGATAATCCCTGAAATTAATTCACATCACACTGATGTAATTCCAATTCAGCAAGAAAAAAGGTCATTGCCTAAAGGAGGTTTTGTTGCTGTTAAACC
>Ga0208127_1000921_pt1 | contig 15008 bp, 16 predicted proteins | sample ETNtaG_6_FD_185751 | JGI IMG/M metagenome (GOLD analysis project Ga0208127, IMG submission 185751) | Marine microbial and viral communities from oxygen minimum zone, Eastern Pacific Ocean - ETNP201306SV45 (SPAdes) (version 2) | ecosystem: Environmental > Aquatic > Marine > Oceanic ...
TATATTTTACAGCTAAACTTTTTAAAAATAGAAGTGCAAGTTATTGTAAATATTTAGAAAAAGTATTAAAATTAATCACTATCTTTGGAGTGATAGTGATTTATCTAGCAACTATATAAAAAAATAATTATGTCACCATTTATACATTTACATAATCATTCTGATTTTTCGTTATTAGAATCTTCTCAATCTATTCAATCTATTGTTGATAGGGCAAAAGAATTATCAATGGATGCAATAGCATTAACAGAAAAAGGTAACCTTTTTTCTATGATTGATTTTTATAAATATGCTAAAAAAAATCAGGTTAAACCTATTATTGGATGTGAAATTAATGTTAAACATGATATACATAAAAAATTTGTTTTAGTATTATTGGCCAAAAATAATGCTGGTTATTTAAACTTAATGAAGTTAGTATCATTAAGTTATATAAATTCTAATTCAAACGTGCCTTTGGTTGATTTTGATTTAATAGAAAAATATAAAGAAGGAATTATTGCCCTTTCATCAGGATTAAATGGAGAAGTAGCACACTATGCTTCAAACAATGATTATGATAATGCATTAAATAGTGCCAAAAAAATTAAGCAGATTTTTAATGGCAATTTTTATTTAGAAATACAAAATCATGGCATTGAAAATCAAGCGATTGCTTTAAGTAATATATCAAAAATATCAAAAGAGTTATCAATACCACTTGTCGCTACTAATGATACATACTATACTCATAAGGAAGATGCCGAATCTTGTGATATTATTAGAAATATTGGTTTAGGTTACAATATACATGACCCTAAAAGATCACTATCTATATCTGATGAGTTTTATATCAAATCATCTCAAAATATGATTGATTTGTTCATAGATTATCCAGAGGCTATACAAAATACAAAAGTTATTGCAGACCAATGTAATGTTGAGATAAAAATGGATGAATTATATCTGCCTCCCTTTTCCATACCTAAAGATTCTCAATCTACTAATGCAGATGAATATTTGCTAGAATTATGTAATAGGGCTTTAGAAAAAAAATATTCCAAAATTGATGATACACTAAAAGAGAGATTAAAATATGAATTAGATATTATATCAAAAATGGGGTTTGCTAGCTACTTTTTGATAACACAAGATTTTGTAAGTTATGCTAAATCAAATGATATTCCTGTTGGACCTGGCAGAGGATCTGCAGTAGGATCATTGGTATCTTATCTAACAGGTATTACTAATTTAGATCCCTTAAAGTATAATTTGATATTTGAGAGATTCTTAAATCCAGATAGGATATCCATGCCTGATATTGATATAGATTTTTGTATTGAAGGTAGAGAAAAAGTTATTAATTATATTAAAGAACGATATGGACATAAATCTGTTGCACAAATAATAACATTTGGAAGCATGAAAGCTAAATCAGTCATTAGAGATGTTGGTAGAGTATTAGGAATGACTTATGGAGAAGTAGATAAAATTGCAAAAATGATTCCAGATGATTTAAAAATCACTATTGATAAAGCCGAAAAAGTAAATCAAGATTTAAAAAAATTAATCAAACAAGATGCAGCATGTAAAAATCTTATTAATATATCCAAAAAATTAGAGGGCTTACATAGGCATGCTTCTACACATGCCGCAGGCATAGTAATAGCTCCGGGGCCTTTAATGCATTATGTCCCCCTTTATAAAAACCCATCAACTGATGATATAACCACACAAATTGAAATGATATCTTTAGAAGAAATGGGCTTATTAAAAATGGATTTCTTAGGCTTAAGAAATTTAACAGTTATTGATAAAACAATTAAAATGATTGAAAAAAATCATGGCAAAAAAATCGATATAGATCAAATAGATTTAAAAGACTCCAAGGTTTATGAGCTTTTTTCAAATGGAAACACTGTAGGAATTTTTCAATTTGAATCTAGAGGTATGCGAGATTATTTAAAGAAATTAAAACCGACAACCATTGAAGATTTAATTGCAATGAACTCTCTCTATCGTCCAGGACCAATGGCAAACATTCCCGAGTTTATTGATAGAAAAAATAATAAAAAAGAAATTAAATATTTACACCCTGATCTTGAGCCTATATTAAAAGAGACATATGGAATAATAGTTTATCAGGAACAGGTTATGCAAATAGGTTCAAATATAGGTGGTTTTACTTTAGCTCAATCTGATGAAATGAGAAAAGCTATGGGTAAGAAAAAGAAAGATTTAATGGCAACATTTAAAATTGATTTTATCAAAGGGGCCGAAGAAAAAGGGTTATCGCAAGAGTTATCAATTGAAATATTTGATCTGCTTGCTAAGTTTGCTGAATACGGATTTAATAAAAGTCATTCCGCCGCTTATTCTGTAATTGCATATCAAACTGCATGGTTAAAAACACACTATACATCTGAATTTATGGCATCAAATTTATCTTCTGATCTGCTCAATACTGATAGTATAATTAAATTAATAAGAAATACTAAGTCTTTAGATATAAATATATTAGCTCCAGATATAAATAGTTCTAATCCAGAATTCATTGCAATAGATAGTAAAAATATTTCTTATGGATTAGCAGGCATTAAAAATGTTGGCTATAAATCAGTTCAGCAACTTGCAGATTATCGTAATAAACATGGTAATTTTAAAACTATTTTTGATTTATGTAAAGTTGGAAGCCAAGCAATTAATAAAAAAGTACTAGAAAGTTTAATTAAATCTGGAGCATGTGATAATTTAGAAGGCTCAAGGTCACAACAGTACATGATTATTAGTGATGCTTTAAAATTTGGCCAAAAATATAATGAAGAAATTAATTCAGTTCAATCAAGCTTATTTTCTCCAGACGTACAAACCAATACTTATTCTAAAGTAGATTTACCAGATGTGGATGAATGGGAAGAGAGTACTATCCTAAACAATGAAAAAGAGGTGTTAGGGTTTTATTTATCTGGTAATCCACTGGACAAATACTATGAAGATTTAATTACATTTACAAATTATGGATTCAAAAATGATAAAGAATTCAACCTATCTTTATATAAGTTAGGTGCTAGAATCATAGATACTCGATTGTTGTATGATAAAAAAAATAATCCATGGAATATTTCTAGATTAGAGTGTTTTAATGGTTCTTATGTTGAACTTTTCACTTTTAGTGATACATATATTAAATATAAAGATTATTTTAAAAATGATAATATTATCTATGTTGAAGGTGAACCTTCAAGGCAAAATAATGATGATGCAAACAAAATCATCACTAAAAGAATTTTAAACATTGAGAATATTAGGAACCAATTTTCAAATAACATTAATATTAAATTAGATTTTAATTTAAATGATAAAGATATAATCACACAATTATATGAAACTGCCACTAAATTTCCTGGTAAATGTAAATTAGTAATACATGTTGTTAGCAATAAAGGAAATATACAAAAAATTAATGCAGATGAAATTTTTGTGTCAAATAAACAAGAAGCTATAGATCAATTTAGAAGTAAAGTTGGATCAAAAAATGTTTGGATATCATAATGAAATTTGTTGTTCAAAGAGTTTTAGATGCATCAGTAATTATAGATAATAAAACTTATTCATCTATAGATAAAGGTCTGTTAGTTTTAATTGGTATTTCAAAATCTGATAGATCTGATGATTTAGATTATTATGTTAAAAAAATTATCAATATGAGAATATTTAATGATTATAATAATAAAATGAATCAATCTGTTTTGGATATAAATGGTTCTATTTTGCTTGTAAGCCAATTTACTCTTTTAGCTAGCACTAAAAAGGGCAATAGGCCAAGTTATATAGATGCGGCAGAACCTGAAAAGGCGAAAGTTTTATATAGAGAATTTTATAATAAATTAAAAAACTATGAGATTAATGTAAAAAAAGGTAGATTTGGAGCCCAAATGAAGATTGACTTTATTAACGATGGCCCTGTAACAATTTTATTAGGTGAATGAAATGAACAAGAGAATAAGAATAGTAATGGCTAAGCCTGGTCTTGATGGACATGATAGAGGAATTAAAATTCTTGCTAAAGCTTTCAGAGATGCAGGTATGGAAGTAATATATTTAGGGCTTAGACAAAGCCCATCTATGATTGTGAATGCAGCAATTCAGGAAGATGCAGATGTCATAGCACTTTCTGTTTTAAGTGGTGCTCACATGACAATTTTTACAAAAGTACTAGAACTACTTAAAGAAGAAGGTATTGAAGATATTTTAGTAACTGGCGGTGGAATTATTCCTGAAGATGATATTAAAAAATTAGAAAAAATAGGTGTTGGTAAATTATTTACACCAGGAACGTCTATTGAAGAATCAAAGCAGTATATTGAAAATTGGGTAGCAGAAAATAGATAAATGTCTGATAGTCAAGAATATACAAAAAAAGAACTAGAACATAAATTTGCTCAAGATTTTAGCAATATAACATTTCCTCAATTAGCAGAAATATATTTTTCAGAATATGATTTTAATCGTTCAAGACTTGTCTGTGAAATTGGGCTTAAACATGTTCCAAATAATTTTGAGGGTCAATATGTTTTAGCAAAAATTGAGTTAATAGAAGGCAACACTATTAAAGCAGAGAGAATTTTAAAAAAGATTTTTAAATCAAATAAATCATTTTATAAAGCTATAAAGCTATTAATTGAAGTTCGTGACTCATTGGATAGAAGTAAAATAGAAACAAAAAAAATAGTAGACGTACTATTATCTCAATCTCCTGATGATATTTTCGCACACCAATGGCTCAAAGATCAAGAAAATGATTTACCGCAAATAACAAATGATAGCAAAGTTGAAATATTCAATGTCAACCCTAATATTCTATCAGTTACATTTTATGAAATTTTAAAAAGTCAAAAATATTATCAACAAGCTTATAATGTTTTAAATGATTTAAATAATACAAAAAAAATTGATGCAAGTTTTTATAAACAAGAACTTAATGTGATAAGCGAATTAAATAATAAATGAGTAATATTTTTCAAAATAGATTAAACAAATTACACGAATATATATCTATCAAAAATTATGATGGAATGTATATTACTAATTCAACAAATATTCGATATTTAACAGGCTTTACTGGATCTGCTGGTCTATTATTAGTATTAGATCAGTCAGCTTATTTTTTTACTGATGGGAGATATATACAACAGTCAAAAGAACAGGTTCAAAATGCCAAAATTACTATTATCTCAAATAGCTATTTTGATGAACTTAAAAGTCATAATCTTCTATCGTCAAAAATGAATATTGGATTTGAATCCGATCATATGTCTTTTTCTTACTATGAAACAATGATTTCTAACTTCCCTAAAATAAATTGGATATCTACTAATTCAATAGTTGAAAATTTAGCTGCTATAAAAGATAATGAAGAAATACAATCTCTTAAAACGGCAATTGAAATTACTGATGAAGTGTTTACTAAAATCATTCCAGAAATTAAGCAGGGTGTAACTGAAAAATATATTTCTACAAAAATTTCATATTTATTTAAGATGAATGGAGCAGAAGGAGATAGCTACGAATCAATTATTGCTGGAGGACCAAGATCAGCTCTCCCTCATGCAAGGCCAACAGATAGAAAATTTGAAAAGGGTGATTTTATTGTTATGGATTTTGGAGCTCTTTATAATGGTTACCATGCTGACATGACCAGAACTCTAGTTGTTGGTAAACCTACCAATAAACATACTGAAATATATGATATCGTTTTAGAGTCTCAATTAAATGGAATTAACACTGCACGCTCTGGCATCCCATGTTCTGAGGTTGATAATGCATGTAGAAGTATTATTCAGGATAATGGCTATGGTGATATGTTTACCCATTCAACAGGTCATGGTATAGGTTTAGAAGTTCATACTTTGCCTAGAGTACATAAAAATAATCATGAGTTACTTAAACAAAATCAGGTAATTACAATAGAGCCTGGTATATACATTCCTGATTGGGGTGGTGTACGTATTGAAGACGATTGCTTAATATTAGATTCCTCATGTCAACCTTTAAACAAATCAAGTAAAGAGTTAATCATTGTTTGATGAGGTACCAATTTAAATCTCAGGGTTTTCAAAATGATTACTTCGGTCATAAAAAGAAATTACACTACAGCCCGATAACGGTAATTATAGCATTAAATATTTTAATATTCTTCTTTTCAAACAATCAATGGTCTATTCATCAAATATTTGGAGTTTCAGCAAATAATTTTATAATATGGCAACCTTTAACATATATGTTTTTTCATGGAGGGGTCACCCACCTATTTTTTAATATGTTTCTTTTATGGATGTTTGGCAACCAATTGCAAAAACTATGGGGACCAATAAAATTTTTAACCTATTATCTTACAACTGGAATAGGTGCTGGAATATTAATTTATTTATTTAGTGATGGTGTTACAATTGGTGCCAGTGGTGCAGTCATGGCTATATTGTTTGCTTATGGATATATATATCCAAACCAAATGTTGTTTTTATGGTTCATACCTATGAAAGCAAAGCATGCAATTTTAATTTTAATTTTTATGGAAATTGCTCAAGAATTATCCAGAAATCCATTAGACAATATTAGTCATATTGGACATTTAGGTGGCATGTTAATTGGATTTTTATATTTAAAATTTGGTCATAAAATTTTAAATAAATTACCTTTTATTAAAATAAGGAAAAAAACTAAACTAAAAGATGACATTGATAATGTTGATTTAATTTTAGATAAATTAAAGCAAGATGGATGGGATGGTTTAAGTGAAAATGAAAAGTCAATTTTATTTCAGGCAAGTAAAAAACGCAATAAAGATCATCATATCAACTAGTAACATTAAATTTAAATAGCATTATATCGCCATCTTTAACAATATATTCTTTACCTTCCTGTTTAATAAGGCCAGCTTCTTTCACAGATAATTCACTTTTATATTTTAGTAAATCTAAATAATGATATACTTCTGCTTTAATAAACCCTTTTTGAAAATCTGTATGAATTTTACCAGCCGCATCAAACGCATTATCATTAATTTGAATTGTCCAGGCTCTGATTTCTTGAGGTCCTGCAGTAAAGAATGTATGTAAAGATAACATTTTGTATGCTTTTCTGATTAATGAATTTAATGCTGGCTCTTTCAGCCCAAATTCTTCTAGATATTCTTTTTGGTCTATATCTTCAAGACCGGCAATTTCTTGTTCTAAAGAGCTACAAATATTTACAAAGTTTTCGTTTCTAGAATTTAGATATTCATGTAAAAGATTTAATGCAGTATTATTTGTTCCATCTATAATATCTTCTTCACTAACATTGATAACAAATAAAATTGGTTTATCAGTTAGGAGGTTTAGTTCTCGCATTAATTCATGATCATTATTTAATGTATTTAAGTTTTTTCCATCATTTAAATGTGATAATAAAGTTTCTAGTAGTTCATTCTCTTCTTTTTTTCTACCAGCTTTTACGTCCCGCTTAATTTTTTCTAACCTTTTTGAAACTGTTTCTATATCTTTTAATATTAATTCTGTTTCAATAATTTCTATATCTCTTTTTGGGTTGATAGATCCTTCAACATGTGTAACATTTTCATTTTCATAACATCTTACTACGTGTATGATTGCATCTACATTTCTGATATTTGAAAGAAATTTATTTCCTAAACCCTCTCCTTGACTCGCACCTTTTACTAATCCCGCAATATCCACAAATTCTATTGCAGTATTTATTATTTTTTGTGAATTAATTACTGAATCAATTTCAATTAGCCTCTTATCAGGAACTTCAACTATACCTATATTTGGATCGATTGTACAGAAAGGATAATTTTCTGCTTCAATTCCTGATTTTGTTAAAGCGTTAAACAAAGTTGATTTACCAACATTTGGCAATCCTACTATTCCAATACGTAATGACATGCCATAAATTACAACATAAGATTAAAAATTGTAATTATTTTGGATTTACTATTTAAATATTATAATTTTTGTTGAAATCAAATAAGGATGAATAAATGAAAAGTTGGGCTCTAATACTTGGTGCATCAAGCGGAATTGGCGCGGCCTGTGCAAAAAAACTGGCTGAATCTGGTATGAATATTTATGGAATATATTTAAGAAAGCCACAATCAGTTATTGATGAGTTAGAAAATTATATTAAATCGCAAAATGTAGAAGTTGTGTTTCATAAAATGAATGCTATGAATGATGAAAAAAGATTAGAAGTTGTCAATAATTTAGCAAAGCTTGGCTATGTTAAGACATTTATTCATTCTATTGCATTTGGCACATTGAAACCAATGCTATCTAAAGATGATCATTCAACTTTAAACCAAAAAAATATTGAGATGACTATTAATGTGATGGGAAGTTCTTTAGTTTATTGGGCTCAGGATTTGTATAAAGCAAATCTATTAAAGCAAGGTACGCAAATTTTTTCTATGACTAGTTCAGGTGGCAGAAGGCAATGGCCATCATATGGTGCGGTTTCAATGGCTAAAGCAACGTTAGAATCTGCATCAAGACAGTTAGCGATAGAATTAGCTGGTGAGGGAATTGCTGTTAACACAATTCAAGCTGGAGTAACAGATACTCCGGCATTACGAAAAATACCAGGCAATGAAAAAATGATAGAGTTTGCAAATAAACAAAATCCATCTGGAAGATTAACCCTACCTGAAGATATTGCAGATTATGTATCTTTATTATCAAAAAGTAATAATTCTTGGATGACTGGCAATATATTACGTATTGATGGTGGTGAAGATATTATAGGATAAATTTATATAAAAAAGGATATATATGTATTACTTGTTACCTATTTTTTTATTTAGCACAATTTTTGCAATCCCTTACGAAGAAGGTGAGTATGTAAGCGAGGAACATCAGAATATTACTAAAGAAACATGCTATGGTGGAAATGGGTATGTGAGTGGAGATCCTTGGAAGCTTGCTGATTGGAACGGTGAATTAAATGGTGGCCATTATAATATAGTTTATGTTGAAATGGCCGCGTCATGGTGAGGCCCTTGTTATAGTAAGCATAATGGCCAGGGTGGCCAAGTGCACCAAATATTTGAGGATTATGATAATGTAAAATTTTTAATTGCATTTTCTGACCCAAACCAACCGTATTCTTGTCGTGAATGGGGACAGATGCCAGATGGAGGGTCATCACAAATTATTTCAGATACTAATTCTTCAATTTGGGGGTTATTCCAATCTGGAGGAGCATTTCCTAGTAGCGCACTTTTAAATCATGAGATGATGGTTTATGATAAAAACCCTAGTATATTTGCATTAGATGATATTATTCCAGAGTTAATTGAAAATATTCCAGATCCAGATTCATGTAGTGGTGTTACATATGGAGATATTAATTATGATGGAACAATCAATGTGGTCGATGCAATTTTTATTATTCAATATATATTAGGTAATGATACTTCAGGTGAATGCACACCAGATATTAATCAAGATGGTATTGTAGATGTTACCGATATTGTCACTTTATTAAATTTTATTTTGGAGTAAACTATGTCAAAACATTCAGGCAATTTATATCACCCAATCAATAATTATCCTGAACCTATATATACAGGCTTTTCTTGGCCTAACCTTTTTTTTGGTTTTTTTTGGTTTTTATATAAAGGTATGTGGGCCTGGGCAATAATATGCTCCTTCTCTGCTATGTTTACTTTAGGAATTTCAAATTTGATTTTCCCTTTTTTTGCAAACCAATTACACCAAAAAAATTTATTAAAATCTGGATATCTTGGTAAACCTAATAATGAAATTTAGCCAAATAAAAGAAAACATTATTTTTCAAATAATAGTTTGTATAATTCTAGCATTATTAATTATTTCATATCAAATTTACAATTGCCAAAATTCTATTTTTGATCTAAATATTAATCATAAAATTGAATCAATAAATATAATTTAGATGCATCAGCTTAAATATTGTTCAAGTTGTGGTAGTGAGAATGAATTTAGTTTCATTGATGGAAATAATAGATTCCACTGTGTAAAATGTGGAACAATACATTATCAGAATCCAAAACCAACAGCTACTTTAATATGTATGAAAAATAATCAACTATTATTAGGTAGAAGAGATAGAAACCCCGCTAAAGGAAAGTGGGGTTTAATAGGTGGTTTTATGGAATTAAATGAAACTCTTGAGGAGGCTGCTATTAGGGAGTTATATGAAGAAACTAAATTAGTTGGTGAAGTTGTAAACATTTTTGGCACTTCATCTCATTTTAATACAGTTTTTGGTGATGTTTTATTAATTGGAATAGTAGTAAATGTTAAAGATTGGGATACATTAGAAGCTGGAGATGACATTTCTGAAGCAAAGCTATTTGAAATTAATAATTTGCCCAATCTTGCCTTTGATTCACATCTAGAATTAATTGAACTTTATAAAAAATTAAGCCATTAAACTTTCAATTTCATCAATTTCTTTAGGTATGTGACTACTTAGATTTTCAGATCCATTTTTAGTTATATGTATATTATCTTCAATTCTGATACCACCAAAATCCATAAATTGATTAAACTTATCATAATTAATTAAATGTGAATGTTTTTTCTCATTTTTCCATTGATTGAATAATTCTGGAATAAAATAAATGCCTGGTTCAACAGTAATACAGAACCCATTTTCTAATTTTTTTCCTAATCTTAAAAATGAAATACCAAACTCTGCATCTCTTTTAATTTTTTCACTATACCCTACGTAATCCTCACCTAAGGATTCCATATCATGGACATCCAGGCCTAACATGTGGCCCAAACCGTGTGGATAAAATAATCCGTAAACACCTTTTTCCAGAGATTCTTCACAAGATCCTTTTAGTAAGCCTAATTCGTTCAGCCGTTTAATTCCAATGTATGCAGATAATTTATGCATTTCTTTGAAATTAACACCTGGCTTCAATTCTTTCAATACAACCTCTTGCATCTCTTTCACAATTAAGTAAATATTTTTTTGTTTATTTGTAAATTTTCCATTTGCTGGAAAGGTTCTAGTAATATCACTAGCATAGTGAAGTTTTGAATTAGCTCCAGAATCATTGAGTAATAAATCACCATCATTAATTTTATTTGTATAAATTGAATTATGTAGTATCTGGCCATTAGTGGTAAAAATAATAGGGTATGCTAAATTTAAATTATTTTGTTTGATTAATTCTTCCATATTAGCAACAATTTCATATTCATACTTACCAGGCCTAGATTTCTTCATTGCTAATTGGTGCATAATATTTGTTATTTTAAGCGCTGATTTGATTTCATCAATTTCTTCAGTAGATTTTATTGATCGTTGTTTTATTATTGCATTAATTAAAGAAACTGATGATTTTTTTTCAACTTCATTTAAAGAAATATTTAATAGCTCACTAATTTGAATTTTATTTTCTGATCTAAAAATTGGAGGAAACATTATATTAGATTTTTTATTTAAATCCTTTGATAAATCTTTCATAGATTTAATCTTTTCAGCACCACAATCATCACCCCATGATTCAGCAGATTTAGTTTTACCAATCCAAATAATATCATGAATAGTTTTATTGTCCATATATAATGTTGTGATATTTTTTTCAATATCAATAATACATGCACAATATGGTAGGTTTATTCCAACGTAATATAGAAAGTTAGTATCTTGGACAAATGGATAGGGATTATGTGAAAAGTTCATCGGGGAGTTATGATGTCCTAATAACAGAACATAGCCACTTCCTAAATTTTCGCATAATTTTTTTCTTCTATTTCTATAAACTTTGCTATCAAACATATACTCAAATATAATAATTTTTTAATTAATTAGCTTGGAAAGCTCTTGAAATTCTTTTACTGAAAGTTCTTCTGCACGCTTATCTTTTATGAAGTTTAAATTTTCATCATTTATAATATTTTTTAGATTATGTTTTAATTTTTTTCGCCTATGTCTAAAAGCACTTTCTACAACTAATTTTAAATTTTCATAAATTATATTATTGTTTATTTTAGGAGTGATTGATAATAAAGAAGATTTAACCTCAGGTATTGGTCTAAATACAGAGTTAGGAATATGAAACTTAATTTCTACATTAAAGAAGGTTTGCATCATAATACTTAGCCTGCCATATTTTTTATTGTTTGAATCTGAGACAATACGCTCTGCGACTTCTTTTTGAATCATAACAACTAATTGTCTCCAATTACTTTCTGCCATAAATTTAAATAATATAGGTGATGATATATTGTAAGGTAGATTACCAATTACACAATATGTATTTTTCATCAATGTACAATCAAAATCGAGTATGCTTTGATTGATTACATTTATATTTTTTAATTTTAGATTGTTTAGATAATCGCAGAGTAAGGGATCAATTTCTACAGCAGTTACAATATTGCCAAGATTTGATAGTTGTTTTGTTAAAGCGCCTTTACCTGGCCCTATTTCTAGGATTAAGTCATTTTTCTCTGGCTTTAATACATTAATAATTTTATTAATTATATTTGGATCAATTAGAAAATTTTGACCCCATTTTTTTCTTGGTGGTATTTTCAAGTTACTATTTTTTTAAATAAAACATTAGCATTATTTGTAGTTATATCAATTACTTCTTTAGCGGATAAATTTTTAATTTCAGCAATTTTTTCAGCTACCTTTTCTACATACGCAGGCTCATTGATTTTCCCTCTATATGGAACAGGTGCAAGATATGGAGAATCAGTTTCAATTAAGATGTGATTTAAACTAATATTTTTTATAACATCTTCAAGCTCTTTTACAAAAGTAATCATCCCAGTAAATGAGATATAATATCCAAGATTTATTATTTTATTGGCAAACTCTAAATCGCCTGAAAAACAATGAATCACACCTTTATTATGCTCACTTTCAATAATTATTTCCAGTAAATCTTCATAAGCATCTCTACAATGTATTACAGAGGGTAAATTTAATTTTTTTGCTAATTTCAGTTGTTCTAAAAAAACTACTTTTTGAATTTTTGAGTCCGAAAAGTTATAATAATAGTCTAATCCTATTTCACCTATTGCAACAACTTTTTGATGGTTTGAATAACGTTCAATTTTTGATAAATATTTTTCAGATGCATCTTTCGATTCATGCGGATGAATACCTATAGTCGCATAAATATTGTTATATTTCTCAGCGATTGCTAAACTTTTTAATGAGGTGTTTAAATTATCACCAATGCAAATCATTTTTTCAACATTAGCCTTTTTTGCATTTAAAATAATTTCATCTAACTTAGGATATAGCTTATCATCATATAAATGGCAATGTGTATCAATCATTTTCAATCCTAGGAAATAATGCACCAGGATGCTCAATTGAGCAGTATGGCTTTATAATGCCAAACTCTAAATTATGACTAATTTCTTGAGATAAGGCATTTATAGTAATTCTAGTTTTTTCTGGCATAAAAGGAAACAATAGTTCTGAACTAATACGGAGCAATTCTACAGAAACATATAAACATGTTGCAGCATCACCTTTTTGTGATTTATCTACTTTAATTGTTTTCCAGGGCTGTTTTAGTTCTAAGTATTTATTTATTTCCCTTATTAAACTAAAAATTGCTTCTAATGCATCATGAATTTTTAATTTTACCATATTTTTTTCAACTTTGTTTACAATATCTTCACATAGTTTAATTAAGCCTAACTCTGTTTTATCGTATTTGCCTGGCTCAGGGCACAAACCATCAAAATTTTTCTTAATTAAAATTGTAATTCTATTAATCACATTTCCATAGTCATTAGCTAAATCTGAATTATATCTTTTAATAAATGATGCTCTCGAAAAAGATGAATCTTGACCTAACACCATATTTCTCATCAAAAAATATCTTAAACTATCTACACTAAATTCTTCAGCTAAATCTAACGGTTTAATTACGTTTCCAAGAGATTTTGACATTTTTTGATCTTCCATAATCCACCAGCCATGAGCTAATATAGTTTTTGGTAGCGGTACGTTTAAAGCCATTAGCATAGTTGGCCAATAAACAGCATGGGTTGTAAGAATATCCTTACCTATTAAGTGATAATCTGCTGGCCACCAAGATTCAAAATTTTTATTTTCGCTCCAGCCAATTGATGAAATATAATTTAGAAGCGCGTCAAACCACACATATGTTACATAATTTGTATCAAATGGTATTTCAATACCCCATTCTAATCTATCTTTTGGTCTAGATATACATAAGTCATTAAGAGGTTTGTCTAGGAACCCTAAAATTTCATTTTTTCTTGATTCGGGTTTAATAAAATCAGGATTTTCTTTAATATGTTGAATTAATTTATCTTGGTATTTTGACATTTTGAAAAAATAATTTTTTTCTTTAATCTTTTTTACCTCTCTAAAGTCACCTTCATCAGCTTCCTTTTGTGTAATAAATCTTTCTTCAGAAATGGAGTATAGCCCCTCATATTCATCTAAATAAATTTCACCTTTATCAAATAAAGTTTGTAAAGCAAATTTAACTTTATTTTGATGATTGGCATCCGTAGTTCTAATAAAGAAATCATGATCAATATTTAATTTTTCCCAAATGTTTTTAAATGCTATAACATGTTTATCAACATGTTGTTGAGGTGTCACATTATTTTTAACTGCAGCTTGCTGTACTTTTAATCCATGCTCATCTGTACCAGTTAGAAAAAAAGTTTTATATCCAATACTTTTGTAATATCTATTTATTACATCTGCCAATATAGTTGTATATGCATGGCCAATATGTGGCTCATCATTAACATAATAAATAGGTGTAGTGATATACATTTTTTTCATTTATATAAATTATCTTAAAATATTTTTCATTTTAATCATCATAGAAAAAATACTCATAGAGGCATTTGCATTTCTATTTAATTCTTGGTATGTTTTTTCTACTAATGCGATACATTTATTATAATCAGCAAATTTAGTTTTTTTAACATCACTTAAAATTAAACAATCATAATGTTTAT
>Ga0208127_1000924_pt1 | contig 14988 bp, 13 predicted proteins | sample ETNtaG_6_FD_185751 | JGI IMG/M metagenome (GOLD analysis project Ga0208127, IMG submission 185751) | Marine microbial and viral communities from oxygen minimum zone, Eastern Pacific Ocean - ETNP201306SV45 (SPAdes) (version 2) | ecosystem: Environmental > Aquatic > Marine > Oceanic ...
TTCATTTTTTCTTTTAACAAAATTAAACTTAATCAATGTAAGTTATGCATCACTTCCAAATATTTTATTGGGCTATGAGTTTTTTAAAGAATTTATTCAAGATGATTTCAAATCAGAAGAGATTGCAAATGAGGCCATAAAATTACTTAATGACGATTCAGAAGATTACTTTGTCCCCTTAAAGAAGCTTCATGAAGATTTAAGATCTCCCAAACAGGATGCTGCTTCTGCAATAACTAGATTCCTAGGCTTACCTTGAGCCAAGAAGGTAAAAGAATTTTAATAGGTGTTGATGAAGCTGGTAGAGGCTGTTTGGCTGGACCAGTGGTAAGTGCATCAGTTGCAATCTATGATGATCAAGTTATCGATGGAGTTAGAGACTCAAAGTTATTATCACCAAAAAAAAGGGATGACCTTTATGATGTCATTCAAGATGAATCTTTGAGTTTTTCAATAGCAAGCATTGACAATGGTGTCATTGATCAAAAAAACATTCTTGTTGCAACACTGCAATCCATGAAGGAATCAATAGATGCAATTGAGATTGATGCGGATGAAATCGTAATCGATGGGCCTCATACACCAATCATGGGTGATCAGAGAGATTCAATCACTAGAGGAGTTATCGGAGGCGATAAATTATTTCATTGCGTCTCAGCTGCATCTATAATTGCTAAGGTTTATAGAGATAAGTTTATGATTGAATTGCACCAAAAATATCCACAGTATAATTTCCAAAAAAATAAAGGATACCCAACAAAAGATCATATCCAAGCAATAAGAAAGTTAGGGCCCAGCCCTTATCACAGAATGAGCTTTAAGGCAGAGCTTTATGACAATCAGAGATGAAAATGAGTAGTCCATCATTTGTTCATTTAGATGTGAATACCCAGTACTCTCTGGGAAGAAGTATAATCAGGCAAGATCAGCTAATAGATGCATGTATTGATATGAATATGCCTGCATTTGGAGTGACTGATCATAATAACCTTTTCTCTGCATATAAGCTCTATAAGTCTTCTCAAAAGAAAGGCATAAAGTATATTATTGGTTCAACCGTTACCATTCTAGATCAAAAAGAGCGAACTAAAAGTAAGCTCTTACTGCTTTGTGAGAATGAGATCGGATATAAGCATTTATGCGCCCTTATCACACAATCCTATACACAGGGATTGGATAGAGAAGAACCACTGATTGATAAGCAATGGCTAAAGGATTGCACAGATGGATTGATTGCAATCTCTTCCTATGAGAGTGGATACTTTCAGCAATATAAGTCTATTGATGAATCTCTAAATTTAGAAAAAATCACTAGTCTCCAAGCACTCTTTCCTGATCGTTTATTTATATCTATCTCAAGAATGGGAATTCCTAATGAGGAAAAGCTAAATCAAACAATGATAGAGCTGTCAACAAAGTTCAATATCCCAATCGTCGCTGTCAATAATCCAATTTTTATAGAAAAAGATGATTTTCTTTCACTCGATGCAAGAGTCTGTATTGATCAGGGAACAATTTTGGATGATCAAAGAAGAGCAAAGGATTATACACCTCAACAGTACTTCAAAAGTCCTGATGAAATGGCTAACCTATTTTCAGATATTCCTGAGGCATTATCGAACACGATTGCTATAGCAGAAATGTGTAATTTCGGATTCGAGAATACTGAGCATGTCTTGCCAGATTTTGAAACACCCAAGGATTCATCCATTGATGAGTATCTGGAGAAACAGGCAAATGATGGCCTGAAAAAAATCTTATCAAATGGTGTAGAAAATCCCAATCCATATCAAAAACGACTAGATGATGAAATTGAAATCATAAAGAGAACTGGTTTTGCTGGATACTTTCTTATTGTTGCTGATTTTGTTCAATGGTCTAGAGAAAAAAATATACCTGTTGGCCCAGGAAGGGGATCCGGTCCTGGATCTCTGGTTGCTTATACACTTGGTATCACTGACATAGACCCCATTGAGCATGACCTGATTTTTGAACGATTCCTCAATCCTGAGAGAATTTCAATGCCTGATTTTGATATTGACTTTTGTGTCAATGGCAGGGATCGAGTCATTGATTATGTGAACGAAAAGTATGGCGATGAAAAGGTCTCACAGATCATTACTTACGGCACTCTTTCTGCTAGGGCTGTGGTAAGAGATGTTGGAAGAATTCTAGGTTATCCATATGGCATGGTTGATCGAGTTGCGAAAATGATTCCATTTGAGATTGGGATTACTCTGAATGATGCTTTAAAGAAGTCAAATGAACTGGCTGAAAGATATGAAGAAGATAATGATATTCAATCCATCATTGACTTATCCCTCAAACTTGAGGGTTTGGTTAGAAATGCTGGTACACATGCCGGTGGAGTAGTCATCGCTCCATCAAATTTGTCTGACTTTATGCCATTATTCAAAGTCGATGATGAAGAGGGTACAGTCACCCAATTTGATAAAGATGATGCGGAGTCGATTGGCCTCATAAAATTTGATTTCTTAGGTTTAAAAACACTGACAGTAATTCAGAATACCGTTGATCTAATAAATCTTAGCTCTGAATCACTAATGGATATCAAGAAAATATCACTCGAAGATCAGACTACATTTAGTTTACTTTCTTCAGCAAGAACAATTGGTATCTTTCAATTGGAATCTCCAGGTATGAGAGATCTGATAGAGAGAATGCAACCCTCTAGATTTGAAGACATTATCGCTTTGGTGGCTTTATTCAGGCCAGGTCCTCTGCAATCTGGCATGGTTGATGATTTCATAGAAAGGAAAAAAGGGGGTGACACAAAGATCATTGATTATCTCCATCCATCTCTAGAGCCAATCTTAAGGCCCACTTATGGAGTGATTGTATATCAAGAGCAAGTCATGCAAATTGCTCAGAAATTATCGAATTATACTCAGGGCAGTGCCGATATACTCAGAAAAGCCATGGGTAAGAAAATTCCAGAAGAAATGGCAAAGCAAAAAGATGTCTTTATTCAAGGCGCCATTGAAAACAACATAGCTGAAGGATCTGCTAGAAGAATATTCGAATTAATTGAAAAATTTGCTGGATATGGATTTAATAAATCTCATTCTGTTTCCTATGCTTTGATTGCCTATCAGACCGCCTATTTGAAAGCGCATTATCCGACTGAATTTTTTGCAGCGTCTCTCACCTATGATATGGAAAATACGGATAAATTGATTCGAATCAAGGAAGATTGCGAAGCATTTGAAATTGAAGTCAAGCCACCATGTGTTAATCATTCAGCCTATGAATTCAGTGTATGGAAAAAAGATGAAATTAGATATGCTCTAGGCGCCATTAAGGGTATCGGACGGTCTATCTCTGAAGCAATTTATAAAGAAAGAAAGCAGAATGGAGAGTTTAAAAGTATTTTTGATTTTTGCTCAAGATTGTCATCTGAGAAGCCATCAAAGAGAACACTTGAGGCACTTGTAAAGTCAGGAGCAATGGATACGTTTGGTGAAAATCGATCAACCCTTCTTAAATCGATTCAAATTGCACTGAGTTATTCAAATAAATTAAATCTTGAACAAACTGCTGGTCAAACAAACCTATTTTATTCTGAAAGTGATGAAGAGCAGAATTTACCAGACTTAATTAGAGCAAAGGAGCTTAAGATTGATGAAAAATTAGGATTTGAATATTCGACTTTGGGTTTTTATTTTAGCGGACATCCATTTGATGCCTACCGAAATGATTGCAAACATTTCACTCGTTACAACATCTCTGCTTTAAAGAGAATGCTCGACTCAAAAAAGAGAGAAGGGTACGGAAACAATAACTCTTTGATCGACCTAGCCGGATTGGTTTCAGAGGTCAAAAGGAGAGGGAATAATCTTGCATTTAAGATTGATGACGGCACTGCAATGATCGAGGGCATTGTTTTTGGAGAAAAGATGGAGAGCCTTAAAGGAAGCATCGTCAACAACCAATTACTTTTTTTAAGGGGGAAACTTAGATTCGATAGCTATGCTGATATGTGGCAGCTTGTGATTGAGGAGGTCTCATTACTTGAGGAATTGATCAGTAATAAGGCAAAAAAATTAGTCATTCGATGTGATCCGAACTTTAACCCCAAAAAGCTTCAAAAGATTCTGAAATCCCACACTCCTGGCAGCTGCTCAGTTCAACTGAATTATCTCAGCGATGTAAATCAAACAAAAATGAGACTTGGTGATGAATGGAAGGTGAATCCAACCAAGCAGTTAAGAGAAACCTTAGCTGATGAACTCGGCATTGATAATTTCCAGTTTATTTCAAGCTGAGAAGAGATAAGCTATTTGTAGTTGTTGTACAATAAATTTAAGTAATGATGTGATTTTATGGACTTCTTAGATTTTGAAAAACCAATTGTAGAGCTTGAAAGGAGAATTGAAGAGCTTAGGTTAACCAATACGGATGCTGATACCGCAATTGAGTTAGATGATGAGATTGAGAGACTCCAGAAAAAGTGTGAGTCACTGACAAAAAAAATATTTGGAACCTTGAGTGAATGGCAAATTGCTCAACTTGCAAGACACCCTCTAAGACCTAAATCCATTCAAGTGATTGAAGCCATCAGTGAAGACTTTCAAGAACTTCATGGCGACAGAATGTATGCCGATGACTCTGCAATTATCTCAGGGCTTGCAAAAATCAACGACCAATCAGTGATGTTTATTGCACAAGAAAAGGGCGGTAACACCAATGAGAAAATGAAAAGGAATTTTGGCATGCCTAGACCTGAAGGTTACCGTAAGGCACAAAGGATGATGAAGCTCGCAGAAAAATTCAAAATCCCTATTATCACCATCATTGATACCCCGGGAGCATTTCCAGGAATAGGGGCTGAAGAAAGAGGTCAAAGCGAGGCGATTGCAAGAAACCTTTTCATGCTTGCATCTTTAAAAACTCCTATTATTAATCTTGTACTCGGAGAGGGTGGATCAGGTGGTGCATTGGCGATTGGTATGGGAGATAAGCTCATAATGCTTGAATACTCAATCTATTCCGTGATTTCTCCAGAAGCATGTTCGTCTATATTATGGAGAACGCCTGATGAGACCGAAACAGCTGCAGAGGCAATGGGTATTTCATCATCTCGACTAAACAAATTAGGACTGGTTGATGAGATCATTGACGAGCCACTTGGTGGATTTCATAGGAATCCAGAGAAAACTTTCACATCAATCAAAGAAAGCATCATTCAATCACTTCAAACACTTAAATCAGCCGACCCAGAGACTTTGCTTGACCAAAGAAGAGCAAAATATAAGGCAATTGGCGAATTCAATGAAAGCTGATCATGGACGATCTTCAAGATATTGGGGATAGTTTTCTAAGCCAGTTTTCCACAATAGAGAGTGAGAAAGTCTGTTTAGCACTCAGTGGCGGTCTTGATTCAATGGTTTTATTGCATCTGATGTGCACTCATTTGAGCGACAAATATAAGATTCGTGCAATTCATGTGAATCATAATCTCAATGAGGGTGCAAATGACTGGAGTGCTTTTTGTGAAAAACAATGCAATCGACTGGGTATAGATCTCAGTATTAAATCCATTCATCCTGAGAATAATGGATTTGGATTGGAGGCAAGTGCTAGGGATGAAAGATATCAAGTTATTAAAGAGGACCTTGCTCAGAATGAGTTATTACTTACGGCACACCATAAAGACGATCAACTTGAAACCATTCTTTTTAGGATTTTTCGAGGCACAGGAGTCAATGGACTGAGAGGGATCGTTCATTATAAAGAGGAAAAGACTCATACTATATTTAGACCACTCATAGAATACTCTCGAACTGAGCTTGAGGAATATGCTGCTTTAAACAAGATTAATTGGATTGAGGATGACAGTAATGAAAACATTTCATTTGATCGGAATTACATAAGAAATCAGATTGTTCCAAAAATCAAAGACAGGTGGAAAGATGTTCAAGAATCAACTCATCGGCTTTCACTTATTGCTGCTGAGAGCCATGAATTATTAAATGAACTTGCTACAGATGATCTTTTCAATGAGTCAGATCTTAGTTCAGTCAGCATCAGTTGCTTTGAGTCGAAATCCATTCCTAGAATTAAGAATATGATTAGATTCTTGATTGAAAAGAACGACATGGATATGCCTTCAATGCATATTCTTAACTCAGGGCTTGCTGACTTAATCAGGGATGACGAGAAGACCGCAGAAATAAAATGGAGCAATTTTGTGATCAGGCGCTTTAAGAAGAAACTCTATTTTCTTAATGTATCTGTGGCCATGCCATTTAAACCAGAAGAAGATATTTCTTGGTCAATTAATCAATCCATTGATCTTCATTATCCAATTGGTTCATTGGAGATTGATTATAGGAATGGTAGCGGTATTTCATTGAATAAATGTTCTGAAAATCTTCAAATAAAGTTCCGCAAAGGTGGAGAGAAAATCTCTCTGAAAACAAAGAAAACACCAAAAACATTGAAAGATTTTTTCAATGAAAAAAAGATTCTGCCTTGGGTTAGAGATAAGATTCCATTGATATATGATGATCAAGATCTTATATGCATAGGGGATTTCTGGATTAATGATGATTACAGAGCAGATAAAAAGGAGCGTTCATTCATTATTCTTTGGAACAAGAGCATGAGAATCTCATAAAAAACATCATTGAGCGTGAATAAAGAATCTGCTAGTTTGAAATACCGGGACTGAGATAAACACATCAGAATTTCTCGAAAAAATTTCCCAAGTTAAATTTTAGGTACAGGTGCCCGGGCATGTCAGATTATATTTTTGTTACAGGTGGAGTTGTTTCAGCACTGGGTAAAGGTGTTACATCTGCTTCTCTAGGCGCTATCTTAGAAACCAGAGGCCTAAAAGTTGGAATGATGAAGCTAGATCCATATCTCAATGTTGATCCAGGGACAATGAGTCCATATCAGCATGGTGAAGTTTTTGTAACTGAAGATGGAACAGAGACTGATTTAGATTTAGGTCACTACGAAAGATATGTTTCTACAATCACAGGAAAGCACAGTAACTATACTGCTGGAAAAATTTATGAAACTGTGATTTCCAAAGAAAGGAAAGGTGATTACTTGGGCGCAACTGTTCAAGTGATTCCTCATGTCACTGATGAAATTAGAAAAAGCATTGTGAAAGGATCTCAGGGTCATGATGTAACAATTGTTGAGATTGGTGGAACGGTTGGAGACATTGAGTCTCTTCCATTTGTTGAAGCCATTAGACAAATGGGAATTTATAAAGATGGTTATGAAGTTGCATATGTACATCTAACACTTGTGCCATATATCAAAGCATCTTCAGAAATTAAAACTAAGCCAACCCAGCATTCAGTAAGAGAACTTAGAGCGATCGGTATTCAGCCTGATGCTTTGGTTTGTCGCTCTGAATTGCCTCTTCCAAAAGAGCATTTCGATAAGATTGCTCTTTTTACTAATGTTGAGAAAAATGCTGTTATTTCCGCGCATGATGCCGAAGATATTTATCAGATCCCGTTGATCCTAAGGGAACAAGGCTTGGACGATATCATTATTGAGAAATTGAAACTGGACGTACCAAAAGCAGACTTATCTGCATGGGAAAATGTATTCAATGCATCAAAGAATAGTGATTCAAAAGTCAAAATAGCTATGGTTGGAAAGTATGTTGACTTCAAGGACTCATATATTTCATTGAGCGAGGCCCTTCGACATGCTGGCTTTAGTAATAATAAGACTGTAGAGATCGTTTATGTTGAGTCAGAAGATATTCAAGAAAATGGCACAGACTGCCTTTCTGGTATGGACGCAATTTTAATACCTGGTGGATTTGGAGATCGAGGCATAGAGGGAATGATTCAAACGATCGAATATGCAAGAAACAAAAATATCCCTTTTTTAGGCATATGTCTCGGTATGCAAGCAGCTGTGATTGAATATGCTCGAAATATTCTAGGGCATAAGGATGCCAATAGCACTGAGTTCAACCCAGAAACATCAGCGCCAGTCATTGCAATGATTACAGAGTGGATGAATCAAGATGGTTCAACTGAAAATAGAAATGAAGATTCCGACCTGGGAGGAACAATGAGGCTTGGTGCACAAGACTGCTTATTTGAGAAAGGTACAAAAGCGAGAGATATATATGATTCAGATTCAGTCATTGAAAGGCATCGACATCGTTATGAATTCAATAATACGTATCGTGAAGAGCTTGAGAATAAAGGTTTGGTCTTTTCAGGTTTCTCAAAAGATGGTTTAGCCGAAATGATTGAAATTACTGATCATCCCTGGTTTATTGGTTGCCAGTTTCACCCTGAATTTACTTCTTCACCTCTTGGAGGTCATCCATTATTTCATTCTTTTATAAAAGCTGCTGTAGAATACTCTAAAAAGAATTAAATTTATGGCAGTGAAAGTTTCTAATTTTAGTATCGATAATGGATCACCGTTGACGCTGATTGCGGGTCCTTGTGTGATTGAATCAAAAGACCTGATTCATGATATCGCTGGAACAATCAAGGAGATCACAGAATCATTAGGGATTCATTATATTTTTAAATCATCTTTTGATAAGGCAAATCGTACTTCAATTCATAGCTTCAGAGGTCCAGGAATGGAAGAGGGCTTATCAGTTCTTGAGAGTGTCAGGGATCAATTGGGGGTGCCTGTGATTACAGATGTTCATGAAGACACTCCACTGGATGAGGTGGCATCAGTGGTTGATGTGCTTCAGACACCAGCTTTTTTATGCAGGCAAACTAATTTTATTATCAATGTTGCTTCACAACAAAAACCGGTGAATATTAAAAAAGGTCAATTTCTCTCTCCTTGGGATATGGAGAATGTTGTAAAGAAAGCAAAATCTACTGGCAATGATGATATTTTAGTTTGTGAGCGAGGTTATACATTTGGTTATAACAATCTTGTTTCTGATATGCGTTCACTAGTTATTCTAAAAGAAACATCATGCCCAGTGATCTATGATGCCACTCACTCACTCCAGCTCCCTGGCGGAAAGGGTCAATCATCAGATGGACAAAGTGAATTCATTATTCCAGTCTCCAGAGGTGCAGTCGGAGTTGGTATTGCTGGTATTTTCATTGAAACTCACCCAGATCCAGAAAATGCTCTTAGTGACGGACCGAATTCTCTTCCATTGGACAATCTTAAGCCTTTGCTTGAACAGTTATTGGCAATAGATAAAATCGTTAAGCAATAATCATCTTAAAGGGGACCAATCATGAGTGAAATTATTTCGGTGAGATCTATTCAAGTTCTTGATTCAAGGGGCAATCCCACAGTAGAGGCTGAAGTCACTCTAAGAGACGGTAAGAGCGGCAGAGCATCTGTCCCATCGGGTGCATCAACTGGAAGCAGAGAAGCAATGGAATTAAGAGATGGTAATAACGAGATTTATTTAGGAAAAGGCGTTTCGGCCGCTGTTGAGAACATCAATTCAGAAATACAAGAAGCACTGATTAATCATGATATCTTCGATCAACAAGGCATTGATCGAGTCATGATCGATCTTGACGGTACAGAAAATAAATCAAGACTTGGTGCCAATGCAATTCTGGCAGTATCGTTGGCCTGTATTAAAGCTGCAGCTGCATCAAAGAAGACAGACCTGTTTAAACACTTATCAGAGGGTCCATACAGCTTTCCCGTTCCAATGATGAATATCATCAACGGAGGAGAGCATGCAAATAATAATATTGATATTCAGGAGTTCATGATTCTGCCCGTCAACTTTGAGCGATTTTCTGATGCACTCAGAGCTGGTGTCGAGATTTTTCATTCACTCAAGGATGTACTTGATAAGCAAGGAATGAGTACAGCGGTGGGAGATGAGGGAGGCTTTGCTCCTAACCTCAAGAACAATGTGGCAGCAATTGAGACCATTATTGAAGCCATTGAGTCGAGAGGGTATGAAGCTGGAAATGATATTTTGATCGGGTTAGATGTTGCCAGCACAGAATTTTATCGCGATGGAAGATACCATTTATCCTCAGAAAATAAGTCTTTTGATTCACCACAATTCGTAGATTACCTTACACAAATGGCGGATCAGTATCCGATTATCACTATTGAAGATGGAATGGCTGAAGATGATTGGGATGGATGGAAATTATTGAGTAATGCCATTGGAGAAAAAGTTCAACTTGTTGGCGACGATCTTTTCGTCACTAATCCATCGATTCTCAGAGAAGGAATTGATCGAGGTGTTGCAAACTCAATATTGATCAAACCAAATCAAATTGGAACACTGACTGAGACAATGGAAGCTGTTTCTTTGGCAAACAGTAATGGGTATACATCTGTCATATCTCATCGTTCAGGAGAAACATCAGACTATACAATTGCAGACATATCAATGAATTCAAAAATCTCTCAAATCAAAACAGGATCTTTGTGTAGATCTGACCGAATTGAGAAGTATAACCAACTTTTGAGAATTGAATCGATTGTTGGAGATCAGGCAGAGTATCCTGGGAAAAAGGCTTTTAATCAGCTCAAATGATTCGTTTCTTCATCATCATACTCATTGGCTTTTTTCTGATGATCCAGTTTGATATATGGTTCAAAGACGATGGCTTGTCTCGTGTCAAAGAACTAGAACAAATGATTCATAGTCAAACTGAAGAAAATCAGAATTTAATATTAAGAAATGAACAATTAAAACAAGAGATAGAAGAACTCAAATCAGGAACAGAGTCTATTGAAGAGAAAGCAAGAACTGATCTTGGAATGATCAAAGAAGGAGAAGAGTTTTATTTAATCGTTGAGTGATTTTATATGGAGTTGGGATGACAGAACTTACTTTAATTACGGAACATGACGGGATTGTTGATATTCAGATGAATCGTCCTCCTGTGAATGCTTTAAATCTTGAGATAGTAGAGGGCTTGCATCAAGCGATTGATCAACACACGACTAGTGGAGCGAAAGCACTCATGCTGAGCGGGAGAGAGGGCATTTACTCTGCTGGATTAGATGTTAAAAAGTTATTAGAGATGAATGCAGATGAAATAACGGTCTTTTTTAAATCGTTTTGGGGATTGATGGCAAAGATCTCAAAGAGCCCGATTCCAATTGCTGCAGCAATCACTGGTCACAGCCCAGCTGGTGGAGCAGTATTGGCAAATTTCTGTGATTACCGAGTTGGGGCAAATGGAAGTTTTAAGATCGGTATGAACGAAGTTTTTGTTGGGCTTGAAGTGCCCAGAGTTATATATAAAGGTTTTGCTCGACATGTTGGTGAAAAGCATGCGACAAATCTCATGGTGCATGGAGAGTTAATGGACTTTGATTTTGCTCATGAAATCGGTTTTATTGATGAACTGGTAGAGCCTGATCAAGTAAAAATGAGAACGCTTGATTGGTTAAAAAATCTCACTCAACTGCCACCATTGGCAATGAATAGGACGCGATTGAATGCAAAATCAGAAATCAACAATCTATTTGATGAGCAATTGATTGCTATGTCAGAAGGTTATGCAGAAGGTTGGTTTGATGATGAGGTGCAGTCTCGAATGAAATATATTGCTGAGAATCTTTAGCTGATGAAAGTATTGCTGACAAATGATGATGGTTATTCTGCCAAAGGCATCACCATGCTCGACGAAATGCTCAGTGAAATCAGTGACGTTACAATTGTGGCACCTGAAAACAATCACAGTGGTGCCAGTAGCTCACTGACACTAAAAAATCCATTGAGGATCAGGAAATTTAAGGACAATGGCTTTTATGTGAATGGAACGCCAGCAGACTGCGTTTTCATGGCACTTACCAGAATTTTAAAAAGCCCACCTGATATTCTGATCAGCGGCATTAATCACGGTGCGAATCTTGGCGATGATGTTTTGTATTCAGGCACGGTTGGAGCTGCGATGGGCGGTCGATTTCATCCCTTCACGTCTTTGGCGGTATCAATTACTAATTTGAAGCCCGATTACTTCTCTACGGCGGTTGAAGTTGTGCGTGAAATTATTGAAAAAAAATTAGAGAAGCTTCCCAATCGCTCATCGATACTCAATATCAATGTTCCAGACATACCCATTGAGCAAATAGAAGGTTACTCACTGACACGTTTGGGCAGAAGAGAATTGCCGGTGAATGAGAGAAACAATACCGATGCATATGGAAACGAGATACATTGGGTTGGGCCTCCGCCAGAGCCTGTGTTGGGTGAAGAGGGAACTGATTTCGATGCCATTTCAAAGAATAGAGTTTCAATCACACCTCTGGAAACTGATTTTACTGATTTTAAATCAATGAATGAATTTCAGAATTGGTTATAGATGTTTCAAGAACTCACAAAAAAGGTTATTAATTTTGTGCTGGATCAATCAGCACGTCCAGGTGCCATATATTTCCTTTTTGGATGGAGCTTTATTGAGGCTTGGTTCATCATTCCAATTCCACCAGATGCTTTGTTGATTCCGATGTCCATCGCGAATCCAACCAGGGCCTATTTTTATGCTTACATGACAACAATCAGCTCAGTTATAGGAGGATTATTGGGCTATTTGATTGGTTATTTTGCAATTGACTTTGCCATGAGTTACATAGAATCAATAGGTTTAATGGAAGCATATGCTCAAGCAACAGACTGGTTTACAGTTTGGGGATCCGCCGTCATCCTGATTGCAGGATTCACAGTCATACCCTTTAAAATATTCACAATCATGGCTGGAAGCATGAAGATGAATATAGTGCTATTTCTCATTGCTTCAGTTATTTCCAGGGGCGCACGTTTCTTTATTGTTGCTTATGCTTCGAAAAAGGGTGGTCAGATGGCGGTTGATAAGATCATGGATCATGCAGATAAGGTAGGTTATTTATTCATGGCGCTGCTTCTTCTGGGACTAATTTGGTCAGTACTTTAAGATGCTTACAAGAATCATAATATTCATCATTATACTTCTAGCGGTATATTTCTTGATTTCAAGATTGCCAAGAGACTGAATCAGTCAATTACAATCAAGGCGGTCGGATTACGATACTCAGAAGTGAGAACATTGAATGTTCTGCAAGCGCTATTGCTATCCATAATTTCAATACCAATATTCATCTTTTGTAACTCCGTAATCACTGCAAGGGATGGAAAAACCTGATTTTTACCTGTACCAAAAAGGACAAGCTCACATTTGTTCTCAATGATGAATGAGAAATCATCAATGGACATCTCATCAACCCTGGGATGATTCCATGGTGATGTGACCTTATTGTCGTGAATCAGTAAACTCTGTTCGTACCAATTACCTTTGAACTTTATCTTTGAGTCAGTTCTCTCTTCAATTAATGCGTTAGTAGTCATATTCATATTTAAAATCGATTATCATAGTGACTTCAAATTATTTTTTTATCCATAAGAGAAATCTTCATGTTTGAACTCGACCTAGTTAATTTAGATGAGCTGAATTCAAAAACAGTCGATGGTCGTAGATTCTACGATACACCAGATGGCTTGTCATATCCTTCGGTGACGACTGTTGTTGGGATTTTATCAAAAGATGATATACAGGCTTGGAGAATGAGAGTTGGAGAGAAAGTTGCAGATGAAATCACCAGAGCTGCAACCACAAGAGGCAATGAAGTTCATAAATTAGCTGAACTGTATGTGAAGAATGAACTTAAGGAGCAACAAAGCTTATTTGATGAAAAGAAATCAACACCACAGTTGATGTTTGAGAGGTTATCTGCGGTTCTTGATAGAAAGTTGGGAGTCATTAACGCAGTCGAAGCGCCGCTTTATAGTGATGAACTCAGAGTTGGTGGAAGGGTAGACCTCATTGCAGAATGGGATGGTGTTCCATCAATCATAGATTTTAAAACCAGCTCAAAACCAAAAAGAGACAATTGGATTAAAGGTTATTATCTTCAATCATCAGCCTATGCCGCAATGTATGAGGAAAGAACAGGCATAGCTATTAATCAAATTGTGATTGCTATTGCAGTAGAAAACCTCGAGGTGCAGGTATTTATCAAGAAACCATCAGATTATATTCAAGAGTTTATCGATTTAAGAAAATCATATGACATAATACATCCAGATGATTAATGCCATGGATGAGTCTCAATTAAAGATACAACTAGCTGAACTCAATGATCGATTTTTTTCGATCAGGGGGTATCTTTGACTTTGAAAAAAAGGAAGTCAGACTTCAAGAAATCCTTGAAGCTCTAAATGATCCCTCAGTTTGGGAAGATCTAGAAAAATCCCAAGAACTCAACAAAGAGCGTTCAAAGCTTGAGAAAACAATGAATCAGGTCAGCTCTATAGAGACAAGGCTTCAAGATTGTGAGGTTTTGTTGGAATTATCAATATCCGAGAAAGACGAAGAGATTCTCACAGAATTAACGAATGAGATTAATGTCTGCGAAGGTGAAATTTCAAAACTTGAACAGCAGAGAATGTTCTCAGGTGAAATGGATTCATCTAGTGCTTTTCTGGATATACAAGCTGGCTCCGGTGGAACGGAGGCACAAGACTGGGCAAATATGCTGCTCAGAATGTATCTGAGATATTGTGAATCAAACAACTTCAATGCGGAATTGATCGAGAGCTCACCAGGAGAAGTTGCAGGCATCAAGAGTGCGACAATTCATATCACTGGTGAATTTGCATTTGGCTGGTTAAAAACAGAGACAGGTGTTCATAGATTGGTCAGAAAATCACCTTTTGATTCTGGAAATAGAAGACACACATCTTTCGCAGCAATCTTTGTTTCACCGGAAATTGATGATGACATAGAGATTGATGTCGATCCCAGTGATTTGAGAATAGATGTTTACCGAGCAAGTGGTGCTGGTGGTCAACACGTGAATACAACAGAATCTGCCGTAAGAATTACGCATGTTCCAACAGGCCTGGTTGTTCAATGTCAAAATGATCGATCTCAACATAAGAATAAAGCCACTGCAATGAAGCAAATAAGGGCTAAATTATATGAACATGAATACAAGAAGAAATTGGATCAAGCGCAAGCGGTAGAAGAA
>Ga0208127_1000925_pt1 | contig 14979 bp, 8 predicted proteins | sample ETNtaG_6_FD_185751 | JGI IMG/M metagenome (GOLD analysis project Ga0208127, IMG submission 185751) | Marine microbial and viral communities from oxygen minimum zone, Eastern Pacific Ocean - ETNP201306SV45 (SPAdes) (version 2) | ecosystem: Environmental > Aquatic > Marine > Oceanic ...
AAGTTCCAACGTTTCGGATTTGCGGACTCGCAACTACGCTGGCCGCTTTCGCTAAGAGCCCAAATCTAGACTTGATTAGCGGGTCATTAGCAATTTCGGTAAGGGTAGTAGTAGCTCCGATTTCAATTCCATCGGAGGTTTCTTTAACCCCTTTCCAAGCGTCAATCTGAGTCAACTCAATCATTGCTGACGGAGTCTTGTTACGATCTTTGAGCCAGCCATAGGTATCTTGACCACCGCTTAGCAACCAACCTTCATTACCTAATCTTGCTGCTAAATCCAGTGCCGTTGCTTCATCAGCTGGCTGATAAAGTTCTATGTCAGGCATTACGTCATGTGATGTGGCTACCATATCAACCTCGGAAATTATTTTGAGCAAGAAGTTTGGAGTCTTCCGATGTTCCTGCTACGTGGTTAATGATCATGTCCGCTGTGATGGGAGAAGCACCAAAAATGTGCCCGCCCAAAGCGTCGCTAATTGCTGCCGTTAACGCAGCAGATACTGAACCTTGCGCAGGCTCTCCAACGCCTCGCGCACCCACTGGATTCTCTGGGTCAGGCAAATCAACCCAACCAGTTTGTATCTTCACTGGGGTGTCAAGAAATGTGGGAACCTTGCTCTGCCAATAACCAGTGCTCGCTGGCATCCCATTTTGAGGATCATAAAGATGACGCTCATAACCAGAAAGACCGATTCCCCAGACGGCTCCTCCTACGAGCTGATTCTCCATTCCTTTTGGATGCATTATTGTTCCGGAGTCTGCCACGTTGATAAGATCAAGAATTTCATACTTACCCGTTTCCGTATCCAACTCTATTTCAATGCAGCTAACTGTGAAGCCTGGGGGATTACCTTCATGTCGAGGGTCGTGGAAAACCCCCATGAAAGCCGTACCAGCAAGTCGAGAAACAGATATTTGAGTCCATTCAGCGAGTTCCTCTGGCAAATCAGAAGAACCGGTATACTTGCCCCCCAGCTCCAATGCACGAGCTGCCACTTGTCCGAAAGTCATACCCACCGATTCATCGGCGATTTGATGGACACGCTCGTTAGAAATATCATAATCCTCGGGTGTACCTCCGAGATCTCCAGAAGCTATCTCCTTCATCTTCGCCAACATATCCTGGGCCGCCCCATAAAAAGTCCGGGTGTTGGTAAAAATAGAATTACTTCCATCTTGAGGTGAAGTAATTGGAAGATGCAAATCAGTCCTACCCGTAACAATATCAACCCGCTCCCAAGGCATCTTTAACACCTCTGCTGCAGCTCTCGAAGTTGAGGCGTAGGAGTACGTACCAAGGTTACCGACACCGTTGTGGACCTTCAAACGTCCGTCTGGGCCCATCATCACAATTCCATCCATTCCCGAACGGCCAGCATTGTGGTAACCCTGTCCAATTCCAAGACCGATAACTTTACTGCCGTTGGTTCGGCGACGGCGCGATTGGCGCTCCTCCCATCCGAACTGTTCGGCTGCAAGATCCAAAGTCTCCGGCATATATGCCGATGTGAATGGCGTTCGCTGAGGCCCACCCACATCACCGGTCATCGGAGTGTTTATTTTTCGTATATCAAAACGACTCACACCCAGCTCGTCAGCCGCGGCATCTAGAATCGGCGAGATAATAGGCGCAATCTGGTTTTGACCAGGTCCTCTTTGAGCTCCTCGATGAGCTGTGTTAGTACCAATCGCTGTTCCTCTAAATCTAACGGCGTCAGCTTGGTAAAGAACACTTATGCAATCGGCAGCAGAGTACGCGTCAGCACCTCCTCCCTTTCCACCATTATCGGAGACAATCCAAAGATCACAGGCTGCCATAACTCCGTCAGGCTTGAATCCTACTTTTATCCAACCGGTTAAACCCTGACGAGCTCCACCGATAGTAAATTCCTCTTCCCGAGTTACCCTCATCATTACTGGACGATTAATCTTTTGGGACAATTTGGCAGGAACCCCATAAATTGGAATTGAACCCGCCCGAGCTCGTTGGCCGAAACCACCCCCTGTCGCCGCATTGACAAATACCAGATCTTCCTTAGGCACTCCAATTACACCGGCAATACCGTCTGCAAAAGCGGTCAAGCTTTGCGACCCACCATGTAAATATAATTTCCCATCTTCCCAATAGGCCAGAGCCGAGCGCGGCTCCATCGACATGTGAGGGTATCCAGCGTTTGTAAAAGTTCCCTCATAGACAAAAGAAGACTCTCCAAAAGCGGCCTCAAGGTCTCCATACTCTACGGTTTGCTGAGGCTCGGCGGTAGGCTCGTTTCCCGCTCGTAGACTAGCCACCTGATCAGAAGTCCATTTTTCAACTGCAAACCCCTGCCTGAAGACAAAAGTATTGCCCCCATTGTACGCATCAGCCCCATCAGGCTGCAGACTGTCAAGCGGATCCAAAACAAATGGCAGCCTTTCAAAGGTCACAGATATTCGTGAGATAGCAGTTTCAGCGGTCTTTTCATCTACCGCCGCAACAGCCAAAATCGGCTCGCCAACTAGAGTTGGTTCGTTGGTCAGCATTTTTAACCCGGTGCTTTGCGGCTCCCCATCAGGGTAAACGTCGTCTGCCGTTAGCATTCCCAAAACACCCTCCATGGCTAAGGCCTCGGAGGCATCTATATCTATCACCCTCGCATGTGGTATCGGGCTTGTTAAAAGTCTAGCGTAGACCATACCCTCTCGAGTGTAGTCTTCGGCGTATTTGATGCGACCGGTGACTTTACCCGGCACATCAGGTGGTGTGAAATCTTTTCCAATATGCATATATGCCATGATAATTATCCTATTAGTTCGGTGGCACGCATGACACCATCAAGATAAGAGTCGTAAGAGCCGCATCGACAGATATTTCCTGCCATTGCTGCGCGGGCTTCCTCCCTAGTTGGGCTTGGGTTTGCTCTTAACAAACCTACAGCTGCCATGACTTGACCCGGAGTGCAGTAGCCACACTGCGGAGATAATTCCTCCACGAAGGCTTGCTGAACTGGATGTAGATCGCCGTTCGCGCTTTCTAGACCTTCAACCGTCTCAATTCGTCCATTTTTCATAGAGTGTGTGAGGACTGAGCATGCGTAAGTAGGAGTGTCATCAACCAGCACGGTGCAAGCTCCGCACTCCCCACGGTTACAGCCAAGCTTAGTTCCAGTTAGACCCAGCTTATAGCGTAGCGTCGAAGCTAGAGTTTCTTGAGGCTCAACATCAACACTACGTGTCTGCCCATTTACATTTATTCGTATTAGACGCTCCACGAATCCGGAAGGTCGGTCCTGCCCAGTGGCTGAGTACCAAGCTCCAGTTGTCGTAGCAGCGGCACCTGAGGCGATTACCCCTTTGATGAAGCGTCTGCGAGTTAATTTTTGGTTCACGAGTCTTGTGCCTCCTTCATTAGGCTTACGCTTAATTAATTTGAGCTTTATTAGCCTTTAATTGCTAATCAAATTTTCATTCAAAAGCAAATGAGAATCATTCTCAATAAGGCTTATAATTCAGTTACTTATGACGTTAAACGTAGATTAAATCACCTGTATAGTTTTAGCAAGCACCGACAAGGTCGCATAGCAGTTGCAACGGGGGATTCCGCTGGTTCAATCAATACGCTTGCAAGATAAATTTAAGTAGGTCAAATTGAAAATCATACCCATTCTGGAGAGACAGATTTTGGCATCATATGAGTCTCCCACTGATATTTCGTCAATACAAAAGCCCCCAAGAATTAATGCAAAAATAACGTTTACTAGGGCTCAAACTATTTCATTGGAGCGTACGCATAAATGGCAATATATTGGCATATTTAAAAATCTCATTTATTGTTCTCTCTAATCAATTCAGTTACTTAGAAACATGAGTAAGTCTCTACAGACCCCGCAATCCTTGACATATTCTCTCGTAATGTTATGTTGTGCGGCCCTTCCCCGACAGACAAGCGAGGTGGTATCGCGAGATGGTTAGGGGTCAATACAGCAAGATCCAATTAGGACGAGTAGGGCGAGCTTGAATGGCTCCACATCATTCTTGGACAGTCAGACCCATCACCGAACACTTCGGGGTTGCATTTTAAGACCGTGGTTTACAAACCAGTTTTAATAAAAACCTGAATAGAAAAATTTTAATACGAGTGGTCCCAAAGTAGACATGAACGACTTTGTAAAACAGCCGTATAAATTTGGTTTCCCTGAAAAGAGGGGGCTATACGATCCCGCCATGGAGAAGGACTCTTGCGGAGTGGGTTTTGTTGCCAACATTAAAGGGATACCCAGTCATGAAATAATGCTTGATGCATATCACCTGAATTCTCGCATGGACCATCGAGGCGGATGCGGTTTTGAATCTAATACTGGCGACGGCGCCGGAATTTTGATGGCGCTCCCTTTCAGTTTTTTTCGGCAAATAGGCGTTGAAAATTTCAACACTGAGTTGACAGAAGGTAACTTTGCTGTCGGCAATATCTTCCTCCCGCAGGACGAGACAGAGAGAAAATTTTGCAAAGACACGATCGCCAGGATAATAGCTGAAGAAGGACAACAATTCATAGGTTGGAGAGAAGTGCCTCTCGATGCAGATGGAGCCGATGTTGGCCCAGCAGCACGGCGAGCGCAGCCTTATATCGCTCAGTTATTTATCAGGGCTGATGAGAGCAGCAACCCAGAAGTTTTCGAAAGAAAAATTTATGTAATTCGTAAACGATTTTCACATCTGCTGCGTCAGGACAAGTCGCTATTAGAACGCAAACAAGTTTATGCATGCAGTCTCTCAACAAAAGTTATAGTGTACAAGGGGATGTTGACCCCGGGGCAACTTTTCCCATTCTACAAAGATTTAACCAACCCAGAATTTGAAACACACCTTGCCATGGTGCACTCAAGGTTTAGCACAAATACATTTCCGTCATGGGATCGAGCTCAACCCAATAGATTCATGAGTCATAACGGCGAAATCAATACCCTGCGCGGTAACGTTAATGCTATGACTGCAAGACAAGGTCAAGTTGCAACTGACGCTTTTAATGAAAAGCTACCTGAAATTTTTCCCATCATTGACTCTGATTGCTCAGATTCCGGCAGCTTTGATGCGGTACTTGAATTTTTATTATTGTCTGGTCGATCTCTAGCAGAAGCAACAATGATGATGATACCAGAGGCTTGGCAATCTGATAAAAATATGGGTCAGGACAAAAAAGATTTCTACGAGTTCAATTCTGCACTAATGGAGCCTTGGGATGGACCTGCATCAATTGTGTTCTCAGACGGAAAGTACATAGGAGCCGTCCTTGATAGAAACGGGTTACGACCCAGTCGATATTATATTACACATGACGATAAGTGCATCATGGCATCAGAGGTTGGCGTCCTAGAAGTCGAGCCGTCAAACGTGAAACTAAAGGGCCGATTGCAACCCGGGAAAATTTTTCTCCTTGACTTCGATCAGGGCCGCCTAGTTTCAGACGAAGAAGTAAAACGAGAGATCACCAATAAAAAGCCATATGGAACTTGGCTGAAAGACCAAAAAGTAGAATTAAAAGATATACACAATGGTCTGAAAGCAAATCCTATTGAGGCTGACGACACTTTGCAGCGAATGAAAGCTTTTGGCTTCACCACCGAGACCATGCAATTCATGCTAATACCTCTAGTCACCGAGTCTCGGGATCCACTGGGGTCCATGGGTAACGATTCAGCACTTGCGTGTTTGTCTGATAAGCCACGAATGATTTATGACTATTTCAAACAGCTGTTCGCTCAAGTAACGAATCCTCCTATCGATTCAATTCGCGAAGAAATCGTGATGAGCCTCAGGTGTTTTATTGGACCCGAGGGTAATTTACTCGACTCTAGCGCTGAACAAGCCCATCGCTTGAGTCTCGATCATCCGATCATCTCAAACCAAGAGCTAACTAACATCCGAAATATGAATCACCGAGGTTTAACCTCAAAGGTCATAGATATTACCTATGATAGAAAAGATGATTCAGGATACCTCAAAGCTTTAGGTCGTATTTGTGACGAAGCAAGCTCTGCGATTAAAGAAGGCTTTTCATTTGTAATCTTATCCGATCGACAGACTTCACAAACGCGTGTGCCACTCAGTGCACTAATCGCCTGTGGAGCGGTTCATCATCACTTGATAAAGAGCGAGCAACGAACTCAAATCGGAATTGTGATAGAGACCGGAGAAGCAAGAGAGGTTCACCATCACTGCTTACTCGCCGGCTATGGCGCTGACGCGATTAATCCTTATCTAGCCTTTGAGGCTCTGTGGCAAGCCAATAAGGAAAACCTTTTAGGTGACAATTTTTCTTCAGAGGAAAAATTGGTTGCAGGCTATAAAAAAGGCGTTGCAAAGGGAATGCTTAAAGTCATGGCAAAGATGGGTATTTCTACACTGCACTCTTACAAAGGCGCGCAGATTTTTGAGGCAGTGGGTCTTGCAGATGAGATCATCGAAAAATGCTTCGCTGGCACAGCCAGTCGAGTACAAGGTATAAACTTTGCCGTGTTAATAGAGGAATCTCGTCGCCGTCACGCTGTTGGGTTCCCTGACAGGGAAAGTAAGCTAATTCCGGTATTGGAAAATCCTGGTGATTTTCACTGGCGAACTGGTGGCGATACTCACATGTGGAACCCCAACACAATTTTCAATCTTCAAATTGCCGCACGCAATAATAATGCAGAGGCCTATGAAACCTTTGCAAGGTATGCGAATAAAGAATCGACCCGACGATGCGCTTTTAGAGGCCTATTAAAATTTCAAACAAACAACGTAAATCCAATTGATCTTGAATCTGTTGAGCCTGCCAGCGAGATTGTTAAAAGGTTCGCAACAGGAGCAATGAGTTTCGGATCCATTTCTGAGGAAAGCCATGAATCTCTGGCCTTAGCCATGAATCGACTTGGAGGGAAGTCAAACACGGGCGAAGGAGGAGAGGATCCTGCAAGGTTTGCTCAACTTCCAAATGGTGATTCGAAACGTTCCGCAATAAAGCAAATAGCTTCAGGGAGGTTTGGCGTGACCTCTTGGTATTTAAGTAATGCAGACGAACTTCAAATTAAAATAGCTCAAGGAGCTAAGCCGGGTGAGGGTGGCGAATTACCTGGAGGAAAAGTTGACGAAAATATAGCTCGCATCAGACATTCTACTCCCGGAGTGGGTTTGATTAGCCCTCCTCCACATCATGATATTTATTCTATCGAAGACATCGCGCAGCTCATACACGATTTAAAAAATGCAAATAAAGATGCAAGAATCAGTGTAAAGCTTGTTTCTGAAATTGGTGTCGGCACAATCGCCGCAGGCGTCACTAAAGCGAAAACTGATCATCTCGTTATTTCTGGTCACGACGGCGGAACCGGCGCTTCACCTTTAACTTCAATCAAACATGCGGGACTACCTTGGGAGCTTGGCATCGCGGAGACACATCAGACGCTGGTCATGAATAATCTGCGTTCAAGAGTCGTGTTACAAACTGATGGGCAATTAAAAACTGGTCGTGATGTGGCTATTGCAGCTCTTCTGGGGGCAGAAGAGTACGGATTTGCAACAGCACCGCTAATAACCCTCGGGTGTATCATGATGAGAAAGTGTCATCTGAATACCTGCCCTGTTGGCATCGCCACTCAAGATCCAGAGCTAAGGAAAAAATTTAACGGTAAGCCCGAGCATGTCGTTAACTATTTGTTCATGGTAGCTGAAGAACTTCGTGTCATTATGGCGAAGCTGGGCTTGAAAACCATTAATGACATGATAGGCAGGGTTGACCTATTGAACACCGAAGACGCAGTACAGCATTGGAAAGCAAGTGGTCTTGATCTTAGTTCGATCCTAGAACCCGCGCAAATTCTGTTCGAAGATACTCAAGTTTACTGTGTAAAAGAGCAAGATCACGGTCTTGATAAAGCTTTAGATAATGAGTTGATTGCGCTCGCCGCACCCGCTTTAGAAAAAGGCGATAAAGTTTCCATAGAAAGTAAAATCATTAATACCAATCGTGTTGTTGGAACCATGCTTTCTAATGAAGTTGCAAAAAAATGGAAAGAAGACATGTTGCCCAGCGATACCATAAATATTAAGTTAACAGGCTCTGCTGGACAATCTTTAGGCGCGTGGCTTGCTAAAGGAATTACCCTCACGGTAGAGGGTGATGCAAATGATTATGTTGGCAAAGGTCTGTCCGGTGGAAAAATCGTGATCTATCCACCAAAGCAAAGCTCATTTCTTGCAGAAGAAAATGTGATCGCAGGTAACGTCATTCTTTACGGAGCAACTGGAGGCGAAGCCTATATAAGAGGGATCGTTGCAGAAAGGTTCGCCGTGCGAAATAGTGGCGCCCATGCCGTTGTCGAAGGTATTGGAGATCACGGGTGCGAATATATGACCGGCGGTCGGGTTGTAATTTTGGGCGAAACCGGTCGCAACTTTGGCGCAGGGATGAGTGGCGGTGTAGCTTATGTCTGGGACCCAGCCAAGAATTTTTCTAAGAATTGCAACATGGAATCATTTGAGCTTGAATCTTTGTCAAGCGCTAACGACATAATTGAACTGAAAACACTGATACAGAATCATCACGCATATACGGGTTCGTCAGTGGCAGAGAGTATATTGAATACTTGGAAGACCTCGTTAGCAGACTTTGTCAAGGTCATGCCAACTGACTACAAGCGTGTTTTGGCTGAAAGAGCAACTTCTGCAGCTTAGAGTAGTTTGATTTTGCTTATTAGGATTAGGATCAAAAATGGGTAAACCAACAGGGTTTAAAGAATTTGAGAGAAAAACTGAGCCTTATCGAGATGCTCTAGATCGTCTCGTAGACTTCAAGGAGATTTACACCGAGCATCAAGAAGAGCATCTCAGTACACAGGGTGCCCGTTGCATGGACTGCGGTGTCCCTTTCTGCCAGTCAAGTAACGGTTGTCCTGTTTACAATCTTATCCCAGAGTGGAATGACCTCATCTACAATAACAGATGGAGAGAAGCGTTAGATCGACTTCACAAAACAAACAACTTCCCTGAGTTTACTGGTAGAGTTTGCCCAGCACCTTGTGAAGGGTCATGTGTATTGGGAATCCACGAACCACCAGTCACGATAAAAAATATCGAGTGTGCGATAGTCGATAAAGGCTTTGAAGAGGGGTGGGTCCTAGCAAATCCACCAAAGAAACGGACAGGCAAGAAAGTCGCAATTGTGGGATCCGGACCCACAGGTTTAGCAGCAGCCGCTCAATTAAATTGCGAAGGGCATAATGTCACTGTGCACGAGCGAGATGATCGTATAGGCGGACTCTTGATGTACGGCATTCCTAATATGAAGCTTGATAAATCAATAGTGGATAGACGAGTAAAAATACTCATGGAAGAGGGAATAAGCTTCGTCACAAACAGTGACGTCGGAGGCTCTGGTCCTAATTCGCTATCTTTCAAAAATTTACTTGAATCCAATGACTGTATACTACTTGCAACCGGAGCAACTGTACCTAGGGATCTGGAAATACCTGGAAGACAGGGAGAAGGCGTACATTTTGCTATGGACTTTCTCTTGCGTAATACAAAAAGCTTGCTGGACTCTGAGTTGGCTGATAAACAATATATTGATGCCCGAGGAAAAAAGGTTATCGTCATAGGCGGAGGAGATACAGGGACAGATTGCATTGGAACTTCCCTCCGCCATAATTGTGATTCTTTAGTTAATTTTGAAATCGCACCTCGACCTCCAGTAGAGAGAGCCGATCATAACCCGTGGCCTACGTGGCCCGTAATTTTCCGAGTCGATTATGGTCATGAAGAAGCAACTGCTCGCTATGGAAAAGATCCAAGGACTTACTCAATTTCTGGTAAAGAGTTTGTGAGAGACGATAGTGGGAAATTACTGGGGATCAAGACCATAGATGTAGACCAAGAATTTAATGAAATACCTGGTACTGACCGGTTTTGGGAAGCGGACTTGATCTTTCTGTCTATGGGGTTTTTAGGTCCAGAGCAGTACGTTTTTGAAGATCTTGATTTAGCTCTAGATCAAAGATCAAACTATCGAGCAGATTACGGTTGTTTTCAAACTTCGCACGAAAAGATTTTTGCTGCCGGTGACTGTCGCAGGGGTCAGTCGCTAGTTGTTAGAGCAATTGATGAGGGTAGGCAAGTCGCAGAAAAAATACACGCTTTTTTACAGAACTAACTCTTTATACTCTAGAGTTAGATAAGCCGACCCCCTGAAAAGCCAAATCAATTTTCCCCAGAACGGAAGCATCTTCGATCGTCGCTGGAATTTTGTAGTCCTCGTTATCAGCTATCTTTTGCATTGTCCCGCGAAGTATCTTTCCAGACCTCGTCTTAGGCAAGCTTGAAACAATAGCGGCCTTTTTAAAAGAAGCAACTGGCCCTATTTTTTCTCGTACAAGCTGAATACATTCATCAATTATTTCAGAATGCTTTCTCTCCACGCCCAATTTAAGCACTAGAAGGCCAACGGGGACTTGTCCTTTTAAAGAGTCAGACACACCTATTACAGCGCATTCAGCTACATCGCTATGAGAAGAGAGTACTTCTTCCATTCCACCGGTAGACAAACGGTGGCCAGCCACATTAATGATGTCGTCAGTTCTACTCATTACAAAGACATAACCTTCATCATCAAGATACCCAGCATCAGCTGTCTTGTAGTAACCCGGAAACTCAGCAAAATAACTCTCTATAAATCTTTCCGGAGCTTCCCAGAGAGTTAGCATTGAGCCAGGTGGCATTGGCAATTTCCCGCACAGAGCACCAACTTCTCCATTAGGAAGAGGCTTGCTTCTCTCGTCTAGAACTTCGATGTGCCACCCAGGAGCTGGCAAGGTCGGAGATCCCGGCTTTATAGGATGCAAGCCATAGCCAGCGCAATTAGCAGCAATAGACCAGCCAGTCTCTGTCTGCCACCAATGATCGATTACTGGTCTTTGAAGTTTTTCCTGAGCCCACTCCAACGTGTCTGGATCAGTCCTTTCACCTGCTAGGAACAATAACTCAAAATGACTTAAGTCGTATTTTTTAATAAAACTAGCATCTGGATCTTCCTTTTTTATTGCTCTAAAGGCCGTTGGGGCGGTAAAGAAAGATTTTACTTTATGATCGGAAATTACCCTCCAAAAAGCCCCTGCATCTGGAGTACCAACTGGTTTACCCTCATACAAAACGGTTGTACACCCTCTCAGTAAGGGTCCATATACTATATATGAATGTCCAACGACCCAGCCAACATCTGAGGCTGCCCAATAAACATCACCCGCTTCAACATTGTAAATGGCTTTCATTGAATAATTCAGAGCAACAGCGTGACCACCATTATCTCGCACCACACCCTTTGGCAGTCCGGTTGTGCCAGATGTGTAAAGAATATATAACGGATCTGTGGATTTTAGGGGAACACACTCAGCGGGCGTAGCATTATCCAAAACGTCGTTCCAGTCCAAATCCCTTCCTTCCTTGAGTGTGGATTCAAGTTCAGACCTTTGTACGACGATTACGTTACTAGGCTCATGATTTGCGATCTCTATAGCATCGTTTAGCAGCGGCATGTAAGGGATAACTTTATTAACCTCGATACCGCATGACGCCGATACTATAGCTTTTGGCCTGGCGTCATCTATTCGAACTGCCAGCTCAGCAGAAGCAAATCCGCCAAATACAACGCCATGAATTGCACCAATACGCGCACAAGCAAGCATTGCAATAATTGTCTCAGGAATCATTGGCATGTAGATGATGACCCTGTCGCCCCTACCAACTCCCAGTTCAGTCAGACCACCCGCACATAAGGCGACTTGATCTCGCAACTCTCTAAAAGAAAACGTTTTTAGGGTTGAAGTTACGGGGCTATCGTATATCAGAGCTGCATTTTCCCCCCGCCCAGCATTTATATGTCGATCTAGTGCGTTAAAACAAGTATTTAGCTCCCCGTCTACGAACCAGCGCCCGTGCGGAGCGGCACTAATATCTAAAGTTTTTGTCGGTGTTTTGAACCAATCAATTTCTTGAGCTGCTGTAAACCAGAATTTTTCAGGCTCTTTGATTGACTCAGTATAAGCATTCTCAAATTCACTCAGCTCGTCTTTCCGCATTTGGTACCTCTTTCCTAAATTTGGCTGAGTAGCGGGTTGCTACTCTCGAAAATTTCTGCCCGTACTAAAGCTGCAATGAACACACTTTTTGGTGTTCAAATTAAGAAGCACTGATTTGACGTAAAATTGTTTCGCACAAACTGGACATCTTCGCCTGACCATATCTATCCAAAACCCTGCACATAGACTAAAGTAAAAAAACATGAACAAATCTATCGGTTGACGATTAGAAAGAAGCAACCAGACTATTAAGATATACACTGGCAATGTCCAAAAACAAACAATAAGTCTCGTGCGAGCACGAAGAAGTTGTCGGATAGCCTGAGCGTGAACTGTTTCGTCGACACTGCTGCTACCTAGATGTTGATGTTGGGATTTGCGATTATTCATTTATACCCTAGTGAGAAGTAGCGTTAACGACAAACCTACTCTAGTCGAATCTAGCATTCAAGTTAGAATCAGACTCTAGGAGTCTTATTTGTAGCCCTGCGCTTGCAGTTCGAATAAATTTTCGTAAATACCCTGTTTTTCAATAAGTTCAGGATGACTGCCCTCTTCTACTACTCGTCCTTTTTCAAAAACGATTATGTGATCTGCCATCCTTACGGTCGAGAAACGATGGGAAATTATAATAGAAATTCTATTTTTAGTAAGCTCACGGAAGTGGGCAAATATCTCCGCCTCGGCTTTGGCGTCAATAGCGGCCGTTGGTTCATCAAGGACCAAAATATCGGCACTTTTTCTCATGAATGCTCTGGATAATGCTATTTTTTGCCATTGTCCTCCCGAGAGTTCTTTACCATTTTTAAACCAAGCACCAAGTTGAGTACTATAAGCGTCAGGTAAATCTTTTATGAATGAATCTGCCATTCCTTTTTGAGCAGCTTCTTGTACACGCTCTAAATCGTCAGTATCTTTTATATCACCGATACCGATATTTTCTCCGACCACAAGCTGGTAGCGATTGAAATCCTGAAAAATCACGCCTACTTTTTTTCGCAGTTCATCGATATCCCATTCTTCGAGATCCAGTCCTTCCAGAAAAATTCTTCCGCTTGTTGGTTTGTAGAGGCGCGTAAGTAACTTTATCAATGTGGTCTTGCCACTGCCATTTTCACCAACGATTGCTAAGGACTCCCCTGGTTTTATATGAATAGAAATTTTATCTAATGCGGGCTTTGCTGAACCTGGATAGATAAAACTAACATCTTCAAACCTAACCCCATCCCCTTGAATTGGGCCACACGCTTTAGTACCGCTTAATTCCGGTACTTCATGAGTCATGTATTCGTCGAGATTCGAAAGATAAAGATTGTCCTCATACATTCCATTTATAGCCGTCAGACTACTAGTCACAGCGTTTTGACCGATTCTAAATTGGGCTATATACATCGTCATTTGTCCAATTGTAATGACCCCGAGAATTGCTGAAAATCCAACCCAACCGTAAGCGAAATAAAATGATAAGCTTGCTAGTAACCCAAAGATATAGCCCCAAGCTGTTCGTCTGAGGACCAAGCTTTTATCTTCCCGGTATATACGATTGAATATATCGATGTAACGTTTTAAAAAGTGTTTTCCGAGTTGAAAAAGCTTTACCTCTTTTACTCCATCTTCGCGTGTTAGAACCATTTCAAGATAGACTTGGAGACGCCGCTCTGACGATCTACGCCTTTGGTTACGGAAAGCTTCGCCAGAAAATTTGTTTTCAGCGGCGAATGCTGGGACACCTGCGATAAGTAATAAAATTGATGCCCAGGCAGAAAATTGGAATAGAAATATACCTATGGTAACTAATGTAATTACATCTCTGAAAAGGTCGAAGGTCTTAACTATCAGCGAAAGGGGCCTGCTTGAAGCCTCCCGTCTGGCCCTAACCAGCTTGTCGTAGTACTCAGAGTCCTCAAAATGCCCCAGCTCTAAGGTCAGAGCTTTTTCAAGTATCATCACATTAATCTTGTTACCGAGTAATGCTCGCAATATTGACTGGCATAGCATGTTTAATCTCTGGGAGGCTGTTAAGAGTAGAACGAGCCCCAACTCAATTAAAACGTATATGAGGACTTCTTGTCGGAAATTGAAGAAATCGTTGCCATTTTGCTGCAGCGAATTCGCTACGGCGTCCACGAACAAACCCCCGACGGAAGCGATTGCCGCCGGCACAACTCCAGTTACTAAAGTCGAAATAGCCATGACCAACGTGAGTAACCAGCTAGTGTTCCAAACCAAGCTGATCGCGAGGCCGCTATGTTGAAATGCAGATAAGAACTTATTCAACTAGATTTCAGGAATTTCTTCCTCTCCTGCGAGTAAGGTGCTTTTTAATAGTCAATAGAGGCAAAAGCCCATCCGCGTATTATAAATCGATTTGGGTAACATTTACCTAAGGTGGCAAGTGACGGGATTGTCCATGTGAACCCCTATTAGGGGCAGAATACATGTAAAAAAAGTATGTTCAGTGAAGTCGATTTACCAACTTAAGCTCTTCTTCGAAAAATTCTTTTACTTGGACAAGTTGAATCCTATCCCTTTCGTTTTCCATGAAAGGCATGTGTTGGTCAATATCATTGAGTATATTCGTGATACTACCCGTGTCTAGAGTACTTAGATCTAAGTCAAAGGGGAACTTCGAGCCCTTAGCCATTTTAATTCTACTCCTTAAACTACTTCGTCATGCACTTTGTAATGCACCCCAATGCGTTGCAGACACTAGTATCGACTGACTTTAATAAATCTTCATAAGAATATCTAAAATATAGGAATTTTCATGTTTTACTGGGATAAAATCACAGGCCTAAGGGAATTTACAATAAGGCAGGATTGAGCAATACGAAAAACTAATATAATTGACAATATATTTGGTATCTTCATATTATTTTTTTTTCTACACC
>Ga0208127_1000926_pt1 | contig 14966 bp, 13 predicted proteins | sample ETNtaG_6_FD_185751 | JGI IMG/M metagenome (GOLD analysis project Ga0208127, IMG submission 185751) | Marine microbial and viral communities from oxygen minimum zone, Eastern Pacific Ocean - ETNP201306SV45 (SPAdes) (version 2) | ecosystem: Environmental > Aquatic > Marine > Oceanic ...
GAGGAGGTACCGGCAACTGTCCAGACATTTGATTGGCAATCTCTCAGTACACGATCAAAGGGCACGTGTAGCTTCGGGAAGACCCTGGGATTTCCGCCTCGATCTAGCGCCTTCCATGTAGTCGCAAGTGTTCGAGCTAAATCTTCCTCTTCAGCTATTAGTTCCGAGGAACGATCTTTCAAACGTTTGGGGTCAAGCAGCACCACTAATGCGTCTGATCGGAGCAGGTCACCCAGAACCAATTCTTCCTCCATCAGCCAAGGGAGCCATGATTCCATCCCATCAAAAAAGTCTCCGGATGCTAACCGTTCCCACTGTTCGCTACCCCAAGGCTCCGCTGCAAGAAGCTGGCTAGCTCGTTCTCGTATTTGACTCGTTGGCCATAACTCACGAGCCGGAGAAATTGCCACTGAGTCAATCTCAACCGTCGACCTCTGGTCCGAAACCGAGAATTCACTCAGTCGTTCAAGTTCATCTCCCCACAGGTCCACTCTCACCGGGACGGATCTTGTGGCGGGAAAAATGTCTAGAATGCCGCCCCTGACAGCGAATTCGCCTCTGTGTTCGACTTGAAACTCGCGGCGATAACCACTTGCTACCAAAGACGTTGCAAGTTCAGATAAGTCAGCTCTCGCTCCTTTTCGCAATTCTAAAAGTTCGATGTTTCGGACCTCTGGATTTATTCGCTGCAGAAGAGAGCGGACGGGCGCCACTAAAACATCGCAATCTTTACCGGTTTGAAGCCCATGCAATATTTCGAGGCGGTTTCCCATAGTCTCGATTGCCGGACTCATTCGTTCGAAAGGCAAAGTTTCCCATGCTGGGAAGTACTTGACACGACCTTTACCCAGCCAAATTTCGAGATCGTCATACAAAGTTTCCGCTTCTCTTACGGTGGACGTCACTACGACGATTGGTTTCTGCGCGCTGACCTCAGCAACACCAGCGATAAAAAAAGCTCGAGCAGCCTGCGCCACTACTACTTCGGCGCTTTTCCGGCCAAGTAGCTGCGGTAGGAATTGGCCCTCGGAGAGATGGTGCGGCAGCCCTGCCAAGGCGCCTTCTAAAATCACGACTGAAGACCGTTGATCTTGTTCATCGCTTGGTCGGCACCCTCCGCAACGATTATCTCGATTGCTTCGACACCGATGCTGACCGCTACATCCAGTTTCAATCGGTCTTCCTGCGTCGGCCTCTTCAAAACCCAGTTGCGGCCATTTCGAGGGTCGGGTGGTTTGCCGACCCCTATTCGGACACGGACGAAATCGTCACTACCAACGTGCTGCCGAATGGATTTCAGACCGTTGTGACCGGCAGCGGATCCTCCTCGTTTGACCTTTACTCGACCCGGCTCTATGTCAAGTTCATCATGCACCACTATGAGGCGTCCGACGTCTTTGACACCATTTCGACGAATTAGAGCTGCTACTGCTTCTCCGCTTAAATTCATAAAGGTCGTTGGGCAGGCCAAGATTACTCGCTGACCTGCATTCTGGATGGCAGCTAGACGCGATCGATCTGACTTCGAGATATCCAACGACGCTGAAAAGTGTCCGGCAAGTTTCTCGACTACTTCATAGCCGAGGTTGTGTCGCGTACCCAGGTACTTCTCACCCGGATTACCCAGTCCTACTACTAAACAATCAGCCGAGGTACCGCGGCGTTCCGCAGCCCGGCGAAACACCGACACTGCTAGTCAGCTTGGGTATCTTCGCCAGCGTCTTCGCCAGAGTCTCCGCCGCCGTCCGCAGCGGTTTCGGTCGGCGCCTCGCCGTCGGCCAATTCGCCTGAATCTCCACCTGTGTCTTCAGCCGCAACCGCAGCACGACTGCGTTGACCGATAGCAATCAGTGAATCATCCTCAACTTGTGCGACAACCCCACTTCCCATCTCAAGGTCAGAAACACGAACGGGGTTCTCGATAGACATCTCGGAAATGTCGACCTCAAAGGCCTGAGGAATATTGCCCGCCGGCGCCTCAACGGTCAGGGTCATCATCTGTTGCTGAACCACGGCTCCCTCTTGTCGCACTAGTACAGCATCGCCAACAAGCGCAATCGGGACATCCACCACTAGTCGCTGATCAATGTCGATGAGCATGAAATCGACGTGGGTAACGCGATTCGCAATCGGATCACGCTGCATATTCTTTACAATGGTGAGATAGTCACTGCCGTCAACATCAAGAGTTATGACGGCATTCGGGCCCGCGGCATTTAGGGCCGCTCGAAACTTGGGTCGATCTAAGGTAACGGACAATGGCTCAGTTCCTTGCCCGTAAACAACTGCTGGGATCTTGTCAGCGCGTCGCAAACGCCGAGATGATCGACTGCCATGGTCTCGGCCGCGTTCAGCCTCAAGCTTCAGATCTGACGACATCGCTGGTGACTCCTGGAAATAAATCTAGTAAGGACCGCTTTTCCTTAAGGGTCCTGAAGGGTTGACCATTGTAGAGCCCAGCACTACTCATCACTCACACAAAGCAAGACGTTATTAGCTAAGAATGGTTTTCTCCATCAAAGATTTCTGACACCGACGTGTCTTCGAAGACTGATTCCAAAGCGTCAGCAAGAATTCCTGCTGCGCTTAGCACCTCTAGTTTGTCGAATTGTTTCGAGACTGGCAAGGGAACCGTATCAGTGACAATGACTCTGCTCAGAGCTGAACTCTCCAACCGTTCAACTGCCGGACCAGAAAACACGGCATGTGTCGTAGCGCACAGCACATCGGCCGCACCGTGTGCAATCAGCGTATCGACAGCCGCACATATTGTTCCGGCCGTATCGACCATGTCATCAATGATCACACAAGTTCGCCCGTTGACGTCGCCCATCACGCCCAGTGCCTCCACCTCGTTGGCTGTATTAAGCGAGCGTCTCTTGTAAATGGTCGCTACTTCGCAGTCCAGCTTTTTCGCGTATCGTTCCGCGACTTTAACTCGGCCGGTGTCCGGTGAGACAATCACAGAGCGATCGGGAATTACAGCATCTAAATATTCGATCAGAACCGGCGCAGCTGTTAAGTGATCGACTGGTCCTTCAAAAAATCCTTGTATCTGGCCACTGTGAAGATCAATGCTGACAAGACGGTCGGCGCCAGCTTGTCTCAAAAGGTCTGAGATCAACCGTGCAGTTATAGGTTCACGGCCTTGAGCTTTTCTGTCTTGTCGGGCGTAACCGTAAAATGGCGCAACGGCAGTTATGCGTTTCGCTGAAGCTCGTCGGGCAGCATCAACCATTATCAGGTGCTCCATGACCGCATCATTCACACTCATATTTTCCGTTGCTGCATGACTCTGAATGATGAACACATCCCCACCGCGGACAGATTCCTCAAATCGGCACTTAATCTCGCCATTGGCGAAATCGATCAAGCCAGGGTCACCTAGTTCTATGCCCAAATGTTGCGCTATTTCCTGAGCAAGAACAGGGTTAGCCCGACCGGTGAATAGATGTAGACGCTTTTTGGTTACTAGTTCCATCGCTTCTCCTGCTCTGACAAGAGCTGTAGAACGGTCCTGTGACAGTAGCGGACGCGCCCTTGTCTTCCAGCGCTAAAACTAGAAGAACTCGAATTTGGCAATACTCTCCTGCCTTAACTCCTAGGCGCTAGCTATTTGAATTCGTGACGTCAGCGCAGTGGAGACTGCTGGTTAGGTCACAAAGCAACTGCACTATCCCGTTACTTCAGGTCTGTCCGTGTTCGCAGCAGTCTTTCACATTCCGCCAACTGCTCTTGCGTGTTCACACCACGTACTTCGTCAGGGTCATCAACAATCACCCCTGTTACTAGGTGACCACTCTGAACCAGCAATTCAACTACGTCAGTTAGGTAGTACTCGTTTTGAGAGTTAGAACGTTCGACCTTGGCTAGTGCTTGCGTAAGTAGAGACGAATTAAAACAGTAGACGGATGTATTAACTTCGCGAAGATTCAGCTCACCGGGTCCAGCGTCAGCGTGTTCTACGATCCGCTCAATTCCGCCGTTTTGGTCCCTTACTATCCGGCCATAGCCCGAGGGATCTTCGAACTCCGCGGTTAACAACGTGGCGGCTGAGCCCGATCTTTCGTGGTGCTTTTGTAACTCAGTCAAAGTCCTGGAAGTAAGAAGCGGCATATCTCCAGGGAGCACAAGTACATCAAAAACCAGTTCCGGCGACTCGAGGTCACCGAGACTCTGAAGCCCAATTCGAACAGCATCAGCGGTTCCACGCCTGACAGCTTGTTCTACGAAGTTCAACCCATCTGGGTTACGTACCATTTGGGCCAAGGTTTCAGAGACAAGCGTTGCCTGGCTCCCAACAACTACGACAATGCCACCGAGCTCAAGTTCTTCGAGGGACTTGAGCATACGGGTCGTCATTGGTACGCCATCGACTAGGTGCAGAGGCTTAGGCAGGTTCGACAACATTCGTGAGCCCTCGCCAGCAGCTAAAACAATTGCTCTCATGCGCCCCCCCGTGGACTGCTGGCTCACTTCGAAGAAATACATTTTTATTCACGGAACGCACAATAAAAAGAGTCCCAGGAAATCCGTTCGGGGAGGAGGGCTCGAACCTCCATTGTCGGGATCAAAACCCGATGTCCTGCCAATTGAACGATCCCCGACCGTCGAAGTGTCAAAGACACTGGGCCGACAGCCATAGCTTAACGACGAGAAGTGCGCAATATCGGCTGATTACATTAACAATGTGATCCTTCGCCACGTTGGGTCTTGGGCGCAGTTCAGCTACCCTGCATCTCTTCATGGGATCCCTTGTTAAAAAGCGTCGTAAACGCATGCGTAAGAAGAAGCACAAGAAAATGCTTCGTCGCACTCGCTATCAACGCAGAAACAAATAGCTAGTTTTCGCTAGGTCAGTCACTCATTTGGCTCTTGTCGAGAGCGCTGTTTTCAGGCAGGGTCTTGACGTGTAGTGAAGCGACACCACGGTGAACGAAGGTTTCGTGGCGTCCCTCCACAAACCACGTACCGCCACTTCCCGCTAAACGCGCTTGCTTCCCAGTCGCTTCGGTGAGTGCTTCTCTCCAGTCCGTTAACTCCGGAGCCACGGTAAGTGCTGCGGCCTCTAGATCATTGCCATGGTCACCTCGCGGGCCACCCAATTCGTCCCAAGTTTGATATACCTCTTTGGTTGAAACCCCAAAGGGGGGAATGAGCAAAGTGATGTCACGTTCCCGAAAAGGCAGTGGTTGAATTTTCTCCCCGATTCCCTGTACACGGGCTCTGCCTCCATTGAGACAGAATGCAATATCGGCGCCTAGCGCACTAGCGGCCACGGGGTCATTAAAGTTTGCCCACCGCAAAATTGCTGCTGCGTTGCTGGAGCCGCCGCCAAGTCCAGCGCCCGCCGGGATCCTTTTCCGAATCTCCACATCTGCCGAGCGACTCACTAGATCCAGTGCGCGATTAACAAGGTTGTCCCTGTCTACCGGGACACCGAAACCAGAATCTGATGATCGGATCGTCAGTTTCGACCCGTCTTTAAGAAAGATCTCATCACAAAGATTGACCGACACCATTTCAGCATCAATCAGGTGGTAGCCGTCGGAACGACGACCCTCCACGCTTAATGAAAGCGTCAACTTAGCTGGACATATGAGATGGTCAATTTTCACAGTTAGATCTTCGTCGATTCTCGGGCAAGTTTTATCCACCTATCTAGCTCAACTTCTTCAGGTCGAGACGTCGGAGGAATACCTGCACTTTCCAAGGTCTTTTCTTCGACTCGGCCCCTCAAACTTTTCCGCAACATTTTACGACGTTGGTTGAAAGCAATCCGAACTAGGTCGATCAGCTCATCCTCAATATGCTTCTCAACACCTTGATCTACTCGTTCTATCGCAACCAGTGCTGAGCTCACTCGGGGTTGAGGATAGAAAACAGATGGGGATACATGCCCAACAATTGACGCATGCCCTCGAAGAGCAACTCGGACCGACACGCCACTGTATGCAGCATTACCAACCGATGCGGCCATTCGTTCGCCAGCTTCTTGTTGAACCATGACCAAGAGTCTGGATACAGCAGGAACTTCGTCTAAAACGGTCAGCACTAAGTTAGTAGCAATGTTGTAGGGCAAATTTGCGACGAGGTCCCATCCGGGCGTCGGTAAGACTTCGTTCCACACGAGGGAGCGAACATCAGCCTCTATTATCTTGGCCTTAGTCCCAACAGTGGAATCGAGTATTGGGATTAGCATTCCATCAGTTTCAATTGCTGTTACCGATGCCCCAGTTTCGGCGAGGGCTAGAGTCAGCGAACCCAAACCCGCCCCTATCTCTATAACCCGGCTACCTTGTCCTACCCGTGATAAGCGAGCTATGCGCCGAACTGTATTGGGGTCGATAACAAAATTTTGGCCGAGGCTTTTTTTGGGATCTATTCCTGCTTCGCTCAACAATCGCCGAACATCAGCTACCGATAGTGTCATTCCCTGACCTGCCACCTAGACCAACCAAAGTATTGCTTACATCCCGGCCAACCATTCCAGCCCTGAGCTTGCCAGAGGAGGTTTGCCCGATAGATCTGCTCTTCTTTGGTGGCATCAGATGGGCTTCCCTCTCCTCCCATCCACTGCCATGACCCCAGGGCAAACTGAAGTCCTCCGAAATATCCATTTCCAGTATCAATATCCCACGTCTGTCTTGACTCACACCAGGCCATCCGTTCCCACATTTCCAGACTTGGCCAAGTAGCAAGGTACGGCTGTCCAAAAACGATTATTTCCGCTTCTTGCTCTGGTTCGAAGGATTCTTCAGTCGGTTCATCGCTTACCGGAGCTCTCGTCGTCGTTGTCGTTGGCGCGATCGTTGTCGTTGGCGCGATCGTTGTCGTTGTCGTTGTCGTTGTCGTTGTCGTTGGCGCGATCGTTGTCGTTGTCGGCGCAATTGTTGTCGTCGTTGTCGAATTTGGCGTTGAACTAATTTGAGGTACCGCAGTTATCAAGTTTTCCGACAAGGATTGTGATTCAGACAACAAGTCATTGACCAGCGAGACTGCCAAGCTGCCGACCCTATAGCCCGCCGATGAAAGATCTGGGGTTGGAGATTCATCAAGTGCCCGACTGGTTGATTCCGAAGAACGCTTGCCGTGATCGGGTTCTGACTCAGTAATCGCGAGGGTTGCTACGCCTACCACCGACAGCCCGAGAAGCGACAGAACGACACGTGTCCGCCATCTCTTTTGAAACTGAGCTTGCACTACTTGCCAACTAATATTACTGGCCACTCGATTGAGCCTACTGATCCGGGCAATTTCTCTCGTCAGCCATCTAATCCGTAAAACGTCGACGCCGTGCGCCAAGACTCTGCGGCTACTGTCTCAACCTCAACTCCACGTGCGGTTGCAACACCTTCTCCTACAAGGGTGACCCATGCCGGTTGGTTCGGCTTTCCTCTTTTGGGGACCGGCGCCAAATATGGGGCATCAGTTTCGACCATATAGCGATCGCCTGGAGTTAACGCTGCAGCTTCACGTAACTCGGGGGCGCTAGGAAACGTAATGATCCCACTGAATGAAAGGTATAAGCCTCTTTGGAGCCCAGCTTCTGCCTCCTTGGGGCCACCTGTAAAGCAGTGAAATACGGTTTTGCTAGGAATGCCTTCAGCGTCAAGGATGTCGAAAGTGTCATCCCACGCATCTCTCGTATGAATCACTAGCGGCAGCGCAAGTTGATGGGCTAGCTGAATTTGCTTGGCAAATATTTTCCGTTGAACATCTCGAGGCGAGTTGTCGTAGTGATAGTCAAGGCCGCATTCGCCGATAGCGACCACCTTTAGCGAGCTTGCAAGTTGCTCTAGACCCTCAATCCCATCTTTGGCTTCGTGTGGATGCACACCTGCTGTAGCCCACACACCTTCGATTTCACTTGCTCGCGTTATGCATTGGAGACTGTGTTCGATTGAGGTTCCTACGTCGATAAGCCGATCCACGCCTGACTCTCTGGCACCTTGCACTACTGCCGATGCGAGCTCCAGATCTTCTGGCAAGTGACAGTGATTATCTGTCCATTTCATTTTGGTCACTTCAACCGCGGGAACAATGGGTCACCTTTATGGACCGGAAGCCCACCTGGGTATTGCCCCCACCTAACGCTCTCGGGCAACCGTTGCTGCTCATGGTCTTCGTCAAGCCCTATGCGACGGCGAATCTCGGCGCAGGCGTTAGGCACCGCCGGAGAGGCCAAAACTGACACGATTCGCAGGATTTCTAGAGCATCTCCCAAAATCACATCTACAGCTGGGCCTGGTTCAGATTTCCAGGGCTCAGCATTTTCAAGATAGGCATTTGTTTCGCGGATAATTTTCCATGTGGAATCAAGGGCTTCGGAAGGAGCAATACGCTCCCATCCATCAGCAATATTTCGGTATTCCTCTTCGATAATTTTAGCTAACGGGCTATCGGGGTTAGGAGAAGGCCCGACTCCCCCGCACTTTGAGTTGACGACAGTTGTTACTCGACTGAGCAAATTACCCAAGTTGTTGGCTAAGTCAGCGTTGTAGCGAGCTGTCATACCTTCATGACTAAAATCGCCATCTGGGCCGAAAGTTTGATGATGCAAAAAATGATGCCTCACTCCATCTACGCCAAAATCTTCGACTAGGTCGGCGGGAGCAATCTGGTTCAGCCGAGTTTTCGACATCTTTTCTCCGCCGACCAGTAAGAAACCATGAACATGTACACGTTCCGGCGGTTCGAGGCCCGCGCTCATAAGCATCGCCGGCCAGTAAACACAGTGGAAACGGAGGATATCTTTGCCGATAAGGTGAACTGCTGGCCAGCGTGATTCGAACCCTTCTGGGTTGTCGACGTAGCCTGCTGCAGTTATATAGTTCGTCAGAGCGTCGAACCAGACATAGGTGACGTGACCTGGGTCCCATGGAAGAGGAATGCCCCAGTCAATTGAGGTTCTACTTATCGAGAAGTCTTGTAACCCTTGGTTGATGAATCCAAGCGCTTCATTCCTTTTAGTCGCAGGCTGAACAAAATCTGGGTGGGCGGCATACCAGTCTTTTAGAGCTTGTTCGTAACGGCTCAGCTTAAAGAAATAGTTTTCTTCGGTTACATGCTCTACGGGTCGGCCGTGAATTGGACAATTTCCGTCGTCTAAGTCGGCTTCGCTGAAGTAGGCCTCGCAACTAACGCAATAAAGGCCCTCGTATGTTTGAAGGTCAACATCACCATTGTCATAACAGGCTTGGAGCAGCTTCTGCACAGCCTCATAGTGTCGTTTTTCGCTAGTTCGGATGAAGTCGTCATTTGTTATTTGGAGCTGATTCCAGGCGTCTTGGAATCTCACTACTGTTTGGTCAGCCCATTCGATTGGTGAACAGCTATTTTCTTCAGCTGCTCGCTGCACCTTGAGTCCATGTTCATCGGTTCCGGTAAGGAAGTGGACGTCACGCCCTAAAAGCCGATTCCATCTCGCGACGGCATCAGCGGTGATCGTTGTGTAAGCATGCCCGATATGGGGCGCGTCATTTACGTAATAGATAGGGGTGGTGACGTAATAGGGGTTGGTCACGTCTGCCATGGTACCGACCTAACCTTCAGCAAACGTCAGGGTTTAGCGACGGAGGGTCTATTTCCGGATCTCGTGCGCAAGAGAATAAACTCGATTTCGGGCCGCCTTTAAGTTTTTGGCGACCTCGCTAACCGCCGAACTCTTGCTGGCTCCGTTGGTGAGTTCAACTTCTAAAGCACTAACGATTGCATCGTCGCTTACATCCTCTAACGGAGCGGAACTAACAACAATGACGATTTCGCCTTTGACATCCGCATCAAATCTTTGCGATAACTCAGCCAAAGTTCCGCGAACGGTTTCCTCATACAATTTCGTGAGTTCACGCAGAACCGCTGCTTGGCGATCAGCCCCGCATACGGCAGCTAGGTCGACAAGTGTTTTCTTCAGCCGTTTTGGTGATTCAAAAATAACTGTAGTTCGATCATCAGAGGCCAGACTTCGAAGCCGCGCATCTCGTTCCTGGCCCTTTCGCGGAAGGAACCCTTCCATTACCCACCGGTGCGTGGAAAGACCCGAGAGTGTTAGGGCAGTCAGCACAGCACTGGGGCCCGGCACCGCTGATACGCGATGGCCATGAGCAATGACGTAGCCCACCAGTTGTTCGCCTGGGTCCGATATCGCGGGAGTTCCTGCATCACTCACAAGTGCAACGTCTTGGCCTTGTTCAAGTAGTTCAACGACGGTTGCCCCAACCAAGGCTTCTCTGTGCTCATTAGCCAATACAAGCCGCGGGGTCGATAAACCCAACAGCTCCAGAAGTTTTCCAGTCCTGCGAGTGTCCTCGCATGCGATGACCTCAACTTGATCAAGAATCTCACAAGCTCGCCGTGAAATATCACCCAAGTTGCCGATTGGCGTGGCGACTAAGTACAGCGTTCCCTTGTCGAAAGTTGCATCAGATTTACTCATTGACTTACACCTAAAAACAGTTTGTCAGTTAGGAAGCAGCCAAAGGCCCTTTCTGGAAATTATGAAAACTTCTTTGGCTAGACGTTGAACCGGAATTCGACAACGTCTCCATCTCGCATTAAGTAGTCTTTACCTTCCAGCCGAAGTTGGCCCGCATCTCTCGCAGCGGACCAAGACCCCAAGGCCAACAGTTCTTCATTGGCTATAACTTCCGCTCGGATGAAGCCGCGTTCGAAATCTGTATGGATTCGGCCTGCACATTGCGGGGCTTTCCAACCTTCCTTAAAGGTCCAAGCCCGAGACTCTTGTTCACCAGTCGTTAAAAAAGTCCGCAGCCCTAACATGGCATGCGCAGCTCGCACGAATACTGGAAGCGCGCCTTCGCCCAACCCTAAGCCTTCTAGTAATTCGGATCTTTCATCGTCGGGTAGTAAAGCGGCCTCAGCTTCAAGCTGAACTGAAAGAGGCAACACCTCCGCTCCCGGCAGAGCTGATGACAAAGTCGAGGCGAGTTCGTTGGCTTGATCGAGCTGGTCTTCTCCTATGTTCAAAACCGCCATCACCGGTTTATTGGTCAACAGAAAATGTTCTCTCAGCGCAGACCGACGATCCTCGGAAAGATCAGAACGATAAATCGGGGTGCCTTCTGATAGCAAAACTAAAGCTTCTTCTAGTGCATCTACCTCTGCCACCAAACCTGCATCTCGCGGATCCGCCTTTAAGGCCTTTCGGCGACGGTCGATCCGCGACTCCACAGACTCAAGATCTGCCAAAGTAAGTTCGATTTCGACGATACGAAGGTGTTCAATCGGGTCGCTTGGTCCCGGGACGTCTTCATCAGAAAAGGTTCGAAGAACCAATACCAATGCATCGACCTCTCTGATTCCCGCAAGAAACTTGTTGCCGAGGCCTTCGCCTTGGCTCGCCCCTTCCACCAGGCCTCCTATGTCGACGAACTCAGTGGTCGAATAAACAACCTTCCGGCTTTCGCTCATTGTTGCGAGCGCATCTAGTCGTTGGTCAGGAACCTTTACCACTCCAACGTTTGGGTCGGTGGTAGCAAAGGCGTATGGAGCAGCGAGTGCCCCTCCACCAGCCAAGGCGTTAAACAAAGAAGACTTACCAGCGTTAGGCAAGCCGACGAATCCAAATCTTTCCATGGGCAGGCGAGGATACCGCCACTGAGAGGCAAGTCACCCTTCGATAGTGAAGACCGTCTCATGCTGTGAAAGAATTCGGTTACTTGCTTTTCAGGGAGGATATTGTGGGACCACTGAGTGGACTGAAAGTTGTCGAATTAGCTGGCATCGGACCGGGGCCGTTTTGCGCGATGCTTTTAGCTGATCTTGGAGCAGATATTGTGCGGGTTGATCGCACGGCTGAGGTCGACCTTGGAATAGACAGAGGCAGAAAGTACAGCGTTCTCAACAGAAGTCGCCGGTCAGTCTCAGTTGACCTGAAAAATCCTGACGGCGTCGAAACGGTTCTCAAACTTGTCGAAGAGGCTGATGCCTTAATCGAGGGGTTCCGTCCAGGTGTAACTGAAAGGCTTGGTTTAGGACCTGAAGAGTGTCTGCAAAGAAATCCAAGATTGGTCTACGGCCGGATGACTGGTTGGGGGCAAGACGGACCAATGTCGCATGCAGCGGGTCACGACATCAACTACATCGCCTTAACCGGAGCCTTACACGCTATTGGTTCAGCCGATAAGCCGTCACCCCCGCTTAATCTCGTGGGTGACTTTGGCGGAGGGGGTGTTTATCTCGCCTTCGGGATATGTGCAGCCCTCCTGGAAGCGCAGACCTCGGGCCAAGGTCAGGTCGTTGATGCTGCTATGACCGAGGGTGCCGCTTCATTAATGGGTTCTATTTACGGGATGCACGCTTCGGGTCACTGGTCTGACCAGCGTGAAGACAACGTGCTTGACGGTGGCTCTTACTATTACGGGGTCTACGAAACTTCAGATGAGAAATTCATCTCCATTGGTTCCATCGAAGGAAAATTCCACGACGAACTTCTTGAACTCACCGGATTTACTGATGCTCCGACAGAGGACCGAAATATTCAGGGAAGCTGGGAGGAGAAAAAAAGTCGCTTCGCTGAACTCATCAAAACCAAAACGCGTGATGAATGGGACGAAATCATGCTTGGAAGCGACGTGTGCTACGCACCAGTTCTCGACCTATCAGAAGCCCCTGAACATCCGCACAATGTCGCCCGCGGTTCCTTCGTTGAGATTGATGGTGTCATGCAGCCGGGACCCGCTCCAAGGTTCAGTCGCACACCTGGGGAGGTTCAGATGCCTCCTCCTGCGCCAGGACAGCACACAACGGAGGTTTTGACTGCTTGGGGATTTTCAAGCGAAGACGTTGAAAAGTTAAAAGACGTCGGCGCTATTACTTGAGTAGTTCACTTCCTAATCTTTAGGTAATCGTCCAATACACCGATAGCCTTGCTGGAATGTCGAAGCGCAAAAAGAAACTCAAGCTCCGCGCTCGTCGCAGTAAGGCCAACCACGGTAAACGGCCAAACTGCGGCAGAGGCTAAGTTCTTAACTTAGAGGGCCATCCATTTTTTTCTCTATAGCTGCAACTAGAGCTGTTGTTAAGAGTCGCCCGCCACTTAATTGGTAGTGAGTACCATCATTCGTACGCACTTCAAGTGACTCACCGTTTTCGTTCAATATCTCTTTTGTCCATACCCCATTAGGTGAAACGATGGATGCTGCGTCGACCCATACAGAGCGCTCACCATTTCCAAACACCTCTTGAGTAATTGGGTTCACAACATCAGGCAGTGGAACCATAAAAGCGCTCCGAAAATGTGGCATCCCCACCCAAATCAGTAGTCGGCCGGGCCGATCCAAAGTTCGCACGATTGTTTCGATCCGCTGACGGTATTCCTGAGTCCACTCGATGCTTCCTTTCTGAGATGGGCCTCCACGAAAGCCCTGCCAGTCATTACCTCCAATTGACAGCACTACGATCTCGTAAGGACCGTCAGCTACTTCTTGCTCAAGGTGTTGCACCCAGTCGAAGTACCAGTCGCTGACAATACCGGTCGACTTCCTTACATCTTCGGTGTAGAGCCACCGGCCCTCTTTTCTTGCTAGCTCTCTAAATCCCATCGCAGGTCCGCCAGCTAGAGAATCTCCACCAACCCAGATATTCAATGGGTTTGTCTCGGTTCCTTCGGGTAACAGTGAAGTTTGGTTTCGACGACTCCAGTGGTAATAAACCTCTTCTCGCCCTCTGTGTGGGTTACCCAAACTCGGCCACCGGCGCTCAGCAGCACCCCATGGGTCGAAATCTTGGTTCTGGGCAGCGGATAGCCCCAAAATTTGAGTTCCGTGGTTTTCAGCACTGCTCGGCACAGCACAGATCCAACACATCGCTGTTACGACGAGGACACAGACACCAAACCGAAACTTCATTCGTTCCAGAGCCAGTCGAGGTTAGGGGTCTTCTTTATCTCATTGAGGAGAAGGGTGGATAACCACTCACCGCCCCAGTGACTCAAATGCACGCCATCTGTCAACCGCACATCTGTCAACTTGCCTGATGAATCGGGAAGGTATCGCGCATAATTCCCAGATTCGTCAGTAAATAATGATCGAAGATCGATGTAATGCACATTCTCCCACGAAACAGCCTCTGACCGATACAGGTCGTTCAACCGCTGCATACGGGCGTCGAATCCATCTCCACGCATTGGAGGTTGACCAACCCAAAGAACGATTCTTCCCTCATCACCGGTCGCTAGGTCCATAACTGATGCAATACGTTTCCGGTATTCCTCTTCCCATTGGGCAGTGAATCGCTCCAGCCATAGACCATCCTTAGTCTTAATATTCTGGGCGTCATTGCCACCAAACATTAGAATCACAGCGTCTGGGTCATGAGCAGTCATCACTTCAGAGATCCGAGCCGGCCAGTCAAAATAGTCGGGTCGACTCAATCCACTAGCAAGCTTAGGCTCGGATACAGCAGCAACCGAGGAAGACCTTTCCGCCATCATCACAAAAGTGTCACCGAAAAATTGAACCATTGAGTCACCTAACACCCAGATAGTGAATGGGTTATTCGAACTCCACACTGGTTCGGCGGCTAGGGCAGGCTTTTGGTCTAATTCATATTCAGAGGTCTCTTCTTCAACTGACAGCACTGTCAATTCTTGAGAGTCAGGTTTCGGTGCAATTTTTTCGCGGTGGAGGCTGATGCGATCTTCATCTTCGTTACGGCCCAGGAGAAAGTCCCCGGCTCTTCTTGGCCATGTCAGCCTGAGTGTCGAAGCGACGTCCTCAATTGGCGTCCAGATGGCAATCCATAGCGATCGACTTCTGCTATCCGGCAGGCGCTCCGCATCAGCTAACAAAGTCGACGAGTTGACAGCTACGGCGAGTATTAGTCCAGCTATTCCGCTGAGAAATACTTTCCCTGCCGGAAAGCCGGCGTCGTCCGGTTGCAGGTCAGATCCGGTGGTGGTCTTATCTTTCATCAGAATTGGAAGTAGATAAAGGGGGCAACTCCCT
>Ga0208127_1000927_pt1 | contig 14951 bp, 12 predicted proteins | sample ETNtaG_6_FD_185751 | JGI IMG/M metagenome (GOLD analysis project Ga0208127, IMG submission 185751) | Marine microbial and viral communities from oxygen minimum zone, Eastern Pacific Ocean - ETNP201306SV45 (SPAdes) (version 2) | ecosystem: Environmental > Aquatic > Marine > Oceanic ...
TAGTTTAGATATTACTGAAGAGAGATATTCTGGTTTGGCTGATTTAATTTTTACCTTTCCTCCAGTCATTGCTACGGCCGTTAGATAAGTTCCTACTTCAACTCTGTCCGGCATAACACTGAAAGATGCACCTTCAAGCTTTTCTACTCCCTCGATAGTTATAATATCTGTACCAGCTCCTTGAATGTTAGCTCCCATAGCTGTGAGACAATTAGCTAAATCAACTACTTCGGGCTCTCTAGCGGCATTCTCGATTACAGTCACACCGTCAGCTAAACTAGCAGCCATGATGACATTTTCCGTTCCAGTAACACTAACTGGCTCAAAAATTATTTTTGCTCCAGTTAGTCTGCCATTCACTTTCGCTTTAATATTCCCTTCTTCTATATCGATCTCAGCTCCCATTGCTCTCATTGCCTCTATGTGCAAATTGACAGGGCGGCTTCCTATTGCACATCCGCCAGGTAAAGCAACGGTGGCTTGTCCAAATTTTGCTAGCAATGGTCCCAAAACTAAAATTGAGGCTCTCATGGTTTTCACTAATTCATAACGAGCATTTAGATTATGGATGCTTGATGTATCTACTTGAACTTCCATCTCATCGCTCAACATAACATCGACACCCATTGAACCAAGCAATTCAAGCATAGTGGTTACATCGTTGAGGTGAGGTAGATTTCCCACCTTTAGAGGTGAATCCGCTAACAAAGAAGCAGCTAGAATTGGAAGTGCAGAATTTTTAGCGCCAGAAGCATAGATTTCACCGTTTAGAGGTGAACCACCTCTTATCATTAATTTATCCATTTATACTGATGCTACCCATTTTTCTATTACTACATCTATATCTTCATTGTTTTTTTCCATCAGAGAATAGAATTGATTTCTGAAAATCTTACCTAGGTTCATACCATTGATTTCAATGTTGATTATTTTCCAGTTTCCGTCTTCATCTAAGTACATGCTATATCTGCCTGGATAAACATTTGAAGAAGTAACTATCTCTATATTGACTCTGGCCTTAGTTCTTGACTTAGAGGGTTCTGTAGGAGGCAAAACATTAATTTTTTCATCTTTAAACTCAACAAGAGTACTTGCATAGGTATCAAGCAAGCTGCTTTCAAATGCTTCAGAAAAAGCTGACATTTGGACAATAGTGGCTTTTTTCCCGTACTTCCCCATCACATTTTTAGCTATCCTCTTAAAGTCAACAATTGGGCTAAAAGCATCGCTAATTTCTTTGGTAAATAGATCTGGATTATCTAAAAATAGTTGATTCTTAGTTTGTATTATCTCAATTATATTGTTGTGTGTTCTTTCTGCATATTCATGCGCGGATAAGCCTTCTAGAGACACCTTAGAACAGATAATCAATGAATAAAAAGTAAGAAAAGTCTTCAAATAAGCAAATTTCATGAGAGATAAATATGATTTGATTAGTTTTACCACTATTATACCATCTGGTATTAGTCTTACTTAAGTCTAAAAATAAATATTATGATCATTGCAATATTGGCAATTTCCTTTGGCATAGGGCTTATATGGGTCAGTGCTGAAAAATTAGAGAAATATTCCGTGCTGACTGCACAGCAATTTGGATTTTCACCTTTTTTCATAGGCTCTACTGTAATAGCTTTTGGAACCTCAGCTCCTGAAATGCTTACCACTTTTTTTGTATCCCTAGAAAACAAAGGTTCAATGGTTATTGGAAATGTTATTGGCTCTAATGTTGCAAACCTATCTCTTGTTTTTGGCTCTATGCTCTTAATAGTCTCTTTGAAAAAACTGAAGATTGGTCAAGATGAGAGTATAAAGAAGAATTTGCTAATTTTAGTAACCTCAAGCGTACTTGTATGGGCAGTTATAGCGATTAATCCATTCAGTATCATATCGTCACTTCTGCTTCTTGGTGCCCTCTTTCTGGTCATTTTGTTTTGGTATAAAAACGGGGTTATCCAAGAAGATGAATTGGAAAATCATTCTGAATATAAAGGTGTTTCTTTCAAACTCTTTATGTCTTTAGTATGTCTTGTATTTGCTGCTTACTTAATTACATATGGAGCAAACCAAATTCTTGAAAAATTTAATTTAGGACAGCTCTTCATCGGATATACAGTCCTTGCTATAGGTACAAGCTTGCCTGAAATCGCTGCTTCAGTTTCTTTGGCGTTGAAAGGAAGATACGAAACAGTATCTGGCACACTTATAGGTTCAAATATTTTTAATGGATTATGTGTTCTTGCAATACCAGGTCTGTTTATGAGGAAAGAAATGTCTGAGGGATGGTCCTATTTCGAATGGTCTCCTTTACTATTTATATTGTTTGTAATTACTTTTGTCTTCGCCTCATATATTTTTTCTCTTACAAAAAGAGAAAAGAATGCCAGCATATTATTAAGTATGCTTTTCTTGAGTTCATACTTTGTTTCACTTTACTACGCTTATTAGATAAATTTACTATATGAAAAAAAATAACTACCTTAAATCAGGAAGAAGGACAATAAGAATTGAATCTAAGGGCTTAGAGAAACTAGCAAGGACTTTAACTGCTGACTTCAATATTGTCTGCGATAAACTTTTTAAAACAAAAGGCAAAATAATTACTCTTGGTATAGGTAAATCTGGACATATAGCAAAAAAAGTTTCAGCAACTCTGTCTAGCACTGGTTCAGCTTCTAGTTTTATAAATGCCGGAGAGGCACTTCATGGTGATATTGGAGGCATAAATAAAAATGATGCTGTTATTATTTTTTCTCATTCTGGAGAAACCGAAGAAATTATCGACCTTATTCCTTTTCTTAGATCATCGGGTTGCGAATTTTTTTCAATAACTGGTTCTAGAGATTCCTTCATAGCTAAAAATTCTTTAATAAACTTAGATACAGGCATTTCTGAAGAGGCCTGTCCATTGGATCTTGCTCCAACAACAAGTACAACAGCATCTCTAGCCTTGGGAGATGCTATTGCGGTTGCTTTGCTTGAAGCTAAAAATTTTAAAAGCGATGACTTCGCTAAATCTCATCCTGGTGGAAAACTTGGAAAAAGACTTATTACGACTGTCGAAGACTTGATGGCAAAAAATAAGGATTTACCAGTGGTTTCTAGAGACATGACATTATCAGATACATTAATTGAAATTAGCTCTAAAGGTCTAGGAGTGGCTCTGGTAGTTGAGAAAAAAAGATTAGTAGGTATTTTCACAGACGGAGACCTTCGAAGAACTTTAAATCAAGTTAAAGATCCGCTTAATAAAAAAATAGAAAATTACATGACCAAAAGAACGAAAACCATTTTGAAAAATAAATTAGCTATTGAGGCATTAGATATAATGCAGAAAAATAAGATCTATTCTATTGCCGTGGTAGATTCTAAAAAAATACCAGTAGGGATAATAAGAATGCATGATTTAGTAGAAGCTGGACTAGTCTAGTATTTCTAATGTTTAAATTGGTCTCTCTAGCTTCAATTTCAGTTTTCTTAAATTGTCTACTTGCATTTGAATTAAGAGATGAATTAGAAACTAATTCTTTTTTGACTGAACCTTCATTTAATTATTTTGATTCAAACCAAAGAATTACTTTAACAGGCGAAACTGCATCTTCACATAATGGCTCAGAATACCTCATAAAAAAACCTAAATTAAGAATAAAAACTGACACTTATTCTTCATATATAGAAGCTCTTGAAGGAGAATTAAATAGAACTTCTAAGCTAATTAATTTTAGAAATTCTGTAACTTTTTATACTAAATTAAGAGAAGAAATTCTCATAGAATCTGAGGAACTATCTTTTAATTTGAATAATCAAAAATTGAAAAGCGAAGTTTCAGTATCCACAACTTTGAGAGATGTAAACATAAGTTCATTGGGATTAGATGTTGTACAAGATATTGATGGCATAAAAGCCGAATTCAACAAAGGTAGGATAAAAATCAAAGATGAAGAGATCTATCACACTGGTTATGCTAACAAGATTACAATCTTTTCTGAACTCAACGAACTGATTATGGAAGGTGAAGCTTATATCGATCAAGATGGATTTATAATCAAATCTGAAAAGATTCACTATGACCTAGAAGAAAATAAGATAATGAAATCTATAAATTCAACAATAGAGAGTAGCAGATGAATCTTTCTATAGAAAATATCAAGAAGTCGTATGATGAAAAAATGGCCGTCGATGATATTTCTTTTGAAATTGATAGAGGAGAAACAGTTGGAATTTTAGGTCCTAATGGCGCTGGAAAAACAACCCTCTTCTATATAATCGCGGGACTCATTCGTTGTGATGAAGGCAGGCTTTCTTTGTCTGGGACAGAACTAAAAAATAAATCTATATCCGAAAGAACGTCAATGGGTTTGTCCTACTTACCTCAAGAATCTTCCATCTTTAGAGGGCTAAGTGTTGAACAGAACATTTTTGCCGCTCTAGAGCAAAGGAAGGATTTAAATCAAGAAGAAAAAATATTGAAACTCTCAGAATTACTCGAGGAATTCAATCTTAAAGAATTTTCGAAGACCCTAGGGATAAAACTATCTGGAGGAGAAAGAAGGAGAACAGAAATAGCAAGATCTTTGGCTTCTAACCCAAAATTTATCCTCCTGGATGAGCCTTTTGCAGGTATTGATCCTATTGCAGTATCAGATCTTAAAAATACGATCCGGAGTTTAAATAAAAAAAATATTGGTGTATTGATAAGTGATCATAACGTTAGAGATACTATGAACATTTGCTCAAAAGTCTTAGTAGTAAATAAAGGTAAAATAATTGCTAGTGGACTCCCCGAAGAAATTGCTAAAGATGATCTTGTTAGAGAGGTTTACCTAGGACAAAACTTCATATCCGAATAGTGAAACAAAGCTTAAGACAAAAACAGAAGCTGTCACTCAATGTAACTGCATCTCTGGGAAATCAGATTAAATTACTTTCTTTAAGTGGTTTTGAGATAAGCACAAAGCTCAATGAGCTAATAAATGATTATTTTGATGAAGAAGACAAAAGTGTATCTCATTTTAGAAATGAATATCTTATCGATAAATATAGAAATATTCTGGATCAAGGAGATTACCTAAATTCTTTATCTGAAGAAGTAGAATCTGATCTTCAAAAACAACTTCTTGACCAACTTGAAGTTTCTCCTCTAGATGAAATGCAAATTTTAGTTGGACAATTTTTAATAGATTCTGTTGAAGGTAATGGTAGATTAGATCCAGCACTAGACTTTCAAGATATTAAAAGAATAGTTTTTGAAGATTTTGGTGTCACTATCACTGATGAATATATTGAAGATATTCTTGTCCTTATCCAAAATTTCGAACCAGCTGGATGTGCTTATCGCGACATTAATGAATCTCTAAGTATACAAGTAGATAATCTAGGAATAAGTCCTAAAGAACGAGAGGAATTAAAGGAGAACCTGACAAACCTAATTCAAGAAAAGATTAACATTGAACAAATTTCTGAAACCATAAGAAACAATCTCAAAAAACTTTCGTTAAATCCAGCTGGAAAATTCGGTGTGACAACACAAAACTATGTAAGACCTGATGTACTGGCTATCAAGGATACAGAACTTGATACGTGGCATGTATCTTTAAATGATGATTTTATGTCCAAAGAACTGCTTAAAATAATTAAGGATAAAATTGATTCTTCCCAATCGGATAAAAGTTATGATTCGAAATCTTTCCTTAAGGGCCTAGAGAGAAGACAACAAACGCTCTTAGTAGTATCAGAATTTCTTATAGAGGCACAAAAAAACTTTCTTGATGGTAGAGGGGGTAAAAGAGCAATTTCCAATAAAGAAATTTCAGAAAATTTGAATATTAGCCAATCAACAGTTTCAAGGATTGTCAGAAATAAATATCTTCAATTACCAAATCAATTACTTCTCCTTAGGGATCTATTGCAAAGAAGGGTTAATAAGCGCAATGAGGGTTCTGATGTTACAAGTGAGGACTTAGAGTTTCTTATTGAAGAGTTAGTAAACAATGAGGATAAATCTCTTCCCTATAGTGATGAATATTTGAGAATTAAATTAAAGGAGAAATTTAAAGTATCTTTATCTAGAAGAACTGTAGCAAAGTATAGGCTAGATCTTAATATACCTTCCTCTAAGGCAAGAGGAGAAAAGTGAATTAATCTCTGGTTTCCTCAAACCAGCCATTAAAATTTGTTTTAGGATCTTCCAAAGTTCCTTTTATTGACCACGACCCGGAACTTAATTGATCTAAATTCTTTTCGAAGGCCTTACCTGCGATATAAACCACTCCTGCAGTGACGGGACCTCCTAGTAAAAAGGCATAGGCAGGAAGATATTCACGAAGAGGTAAAGTCATGACAACCTCTAAATTGAGGTTGCCTAAATCTCCATCTTGATTTCGGTTAATTTTTCCTTGCCATTTAAACTCACTTGACCCACTTCTAAATATCAGAGGAGATTCCAAACTTATTAAGTTAGGCGATATGTTCAATGAGCCTTTGACGGAATCAGCACTAAACCCTGATTTATAAAGCTTTCTAAAGTCTAAGTTAGTAACTTTCTCAAAAGAGTCTGTAATATTGAAAATGTTAATCAATCTTAAAATATTATTCTGTCTTTGTAAGTCTTTCTGATTCTTTATTAGTAATCCTTCTATCTCTATGTAGATGTCGCCATTAAAGTTATCGTATTGAAAGTTCCAAGGTAACGAAGACCAAGATAAATTGGCTTCAGCAAATATAGTATCCATTTCAAAATTAGGCTGTATACCAAACTGCAAAAAGCCTTTTTCAGGCGAACCAGAAAAGATCTTTGACTCTAAATTAGAGCTCCACCCTAGAGCTTTTTTATTAATTAATAATCTGGAAATACCCTTTTGATTATGCGTTAATCCCCACTTGCCATATGAACCCTCGATATCATCAATCATTAAAGATGATTTTGAGGGCTTTAAATTAAAAGACCAATTACCATAATCAACTGAATTAAGAATCAATGATTTAGTTCTGAATCTAACTGCTTGATTCAGATTGTTATAGATGTCCAGAAATGAACTATTGCTTGTTCTAGAAAAGCTCAAGTTAACTGTCTCGAGATCTATTAACGGCTCTAGATTTTCTAATCTAGGAAAGAACACCTTGCCCGAGAGATTCTTATTCTTAATTTCTAGTTCTAAATAATTATTTGATGTCTGAGAACTTAAAAATGTCTCAGGAAAAACAAAATTGGCAAATAGAATTTCATCAATTTCTAATTGCTTAATATCAATAGTTAATTTTTGACTTTCTCCAGATGTATCGAATAAAGACAACAAAGACAAATCAAGTTTCGAAATATTACCGATTAAAGATAATCTTTCTCTTTCAATACTTATTGATTGCTTCTTTTTTCCTGCAATTACGAAGCCCTCGACACCTTTATCTCTGAGATTTAGTTTTCCTCTGAATAGATCACCATATCTAAACTTTAATCTTGAATATTCTGAATTGAAAGAAGGAAAAAATTCTAGTTTTAAATCAATTTTTTGGTCTATGTCTTTGTATAAAGGAGCCGGTAAATTAATTTCAGTACCTATCATTTCTGAAGAAAAACGAACAAAGGTATCTTTTACAATACGACCCTTCAAGAGAGAAGGAACACCTAACTCAAGTGAGCTTAAAGAAGAACCTGTGATTCTATTTTTTAAATGTTTAGGCAGGAAATTATTAAATGGCAATGAATTATTGGAGCTAAAGATTGTGTAATCTTTTCCTGAAAGGTTCGGATCTAATTCTAAAACAACTGGTATTGAGTTTAATTCTAAGGAAATAAACCCTTCAGAAAATCCTGAGGTACTATCGTAATTAAAAGAAGAAAATATATTACTGAGACTTAAACCCATATCATCTCTAGACAAACTGGCTTTGTCTATCTTGCTCCTTACTTCTAAAGAGGAGTCTTTATCTAAAATCTTTATATCTTTCTTTAAAGGTGTAACGTATTCAAATTTAGTTTTGTGAGTTCCCTGTATGTTATCTTCACTAAAATTTTTTCCTCTAAACAAATTGATCAAAGAAATAAAAGGGCCATCTGATTCTCCCTTAATATCCAACATTGAACCCGAATTGTTTTTATATATCCTGTAGTCAACAGCGACTGAAGACTTATAAAGATCTGCATCAGTGAATTTTCCAATAAGTTCAAAATTATTTAGCTGGAACCTGGAATTGACTTTTTTAATCTGGTGTCCGTTAAATTCCAAACAAACATTTTTCCCTAGAGCTTCCATTCCAAAGGACCCAGAATTATTTTTATATATGCCATCTACAGGAACTCTCAAGATCAAGCTAAGATCTTCGAAAGAACCGCAATTTATTAAATTTTCTACGGCAGATTTTGTTGTTGATAAATATGGGGTATTAGGGAATAAAGTTAAGGCCAATCTATCATCTATAAGATCGCTTCTAACTCTCAAGTTAAGATTACCTCTCCCACTAGAAGGGATAGGGGGTAATGAAACGAGCCCTCCAAACTTTCGATTTTCTAGAAGTACGGAGAACTCTGAAGGAAGAATTTCTAAGTCCTTTGCAGATAGATTGAAATTTAGTATAGATTTAAAGTCATTGAAGTTAAGTTCTCTATCTAAATAAACATCAGAGGATATATTCATTGATGGGCTATGAATGATAAATGTTCCTCTCTCTTCACTAAGGGTTAACCTACCCGCTAAACCATCAAGACTGAAAGCATTGGAACCAATTCCCAGATCAATTAATGAGGTACTAAAAGTTTCACGATTCTCTCTAAATTCGATAATCGAGTTTCTTAATTTACCTGTCAGATCTATTGATAAATTGCTGAATAAATTTGCAAGGATATGCTTAAAAAGTTTGTCTTGAGAAAGGTTTATTTCAGGAATTAAAATTTTTTCTTCATCTGGAGATAAATAAAGAAATAAATCAGGAACTTTCAGTCTAGTTCCCTTACCTAAGAAGGAGCTGATTTGAATTGAAACTTGATTAGAATCTTTTAGTTTAAAGCTGGAAAATAATGAGTTAAAACCTAAGATGTCTTTATCAAGAGATAAGTCTAAATTTCCTTGGAAGCTAAGTGGCTTATTATTAATAAAGCTGAAAGTTGCTGAGGTTCGTAACTCCGCATTAGAGTTACAGACTTTACAAATGGTACTTAATAAATTTTTATCAATGCTGAATCCATTGGCATTTATATAACCATTAAAAATTGCTCTGTTTGATTCAGAGTTGGGAAAAACTCCAATTTCTAGAGCAGCGCCTTTACCATCATTTACAATTAAATTTAGGTTTAAACCACCGTTCCTAAGAAAAGAATTCAAGTCAGCGGTTATGTTCTGTGCACCACCGTACGAATTAATCTTTAAATCTTTTATGCTTAGCTCATTGATATCTTTAAGGAAATTAAACAAGCCAGGAATGTCTATAGATTGATTTTTATTGTTTTGAGTATTGATGGTTAATTCAGAGATAAGCAGTCTAGATATGAAATTTCCTTTAATTAAATTTACCAGAGAAAACTCTATAGAAGCTTTGCCTAAACTTATATTCTGTTCTTTGCTTTCTAGTTTTAGATCTTGGAGAACTACTGAAGGGTTGGAAGGATGCCAATTTACTTGTACGAGTTCAAAAGATGGATTAGTTTCTGTGAAAGTTTTCGTTAAAAAAGAATAAAAACTATTTTGAGTAAGAGCTAAAGAAAGGAAGAGAACGATAGCAATATAAATTGAAATTATCCAAAGAGTTAAAGAGACAAATTTTTTCACTATACGCCTACAACTTTATTTTTCTTCTTCGTAATTCTCTTAGTAAATAGAACAAGGGAGTCCAGAAAATAGATGATACCAGAGCGAAACCAAAGGCGTTCAGAAGATAAAAGCTGTCTGAGACATAAATACCCAAAGTAACATCATAAAAATCAAATGCGAAAGCCATTTTAAAAACAAAGAAAAGAAAAAATAGAATGACTGATTGTTGCCATATTGGAGAAACTCTAAATTGGTAAAAGAAGCGTTGACAAATGTAAGTTATCAAAACAAATAATAACCCATGTAATCCAAAGACAGAGCCATTTAGCAGGTCCATTATCAGTCCAAAAAGCAAAGCTTCGAAAATACCTACTTTATCTGGTAAGGCCATATTCCAATAAATTAAAGTAAGCAAAACTAACAGTGGCTTCCACTGCATAACTGCTTCAGGAAAAAGGTAAGTATCCAAAATTATTGCAAATACTAAGGATGAATAAATCCATAGCCTGTTTTTAAAGTTTTTATTTTGCATGAATTAAGAAATAGTCTTGATTGATAGGAGATGAAAAAAAAGATATTTCTATTTTTAGAAATTCACTGTCTACAGGATCGCTTATAGATACTATTTCACCAACCAATAGGCCTTGGGGAAATACATCCCCTAAACCAGAAGTGAACAGTTTCTCCCCTTCACGAAAACTTGCTGTCTTTTTTATAAAATTCAACTCCCCTTTTCTCCCTAGCCCCATACCTTTAAGAGAAGCATGTAGGGATGATTCACTGGAGATAATAGGTATAGAAGATCTCACATCTTGAACTAACATGACTTCTGCAGATAAGAATCCCAAATTGGTTACTCTTCCAACTAATCCTTCTTCGGAAAGAACCGCATTATTTATTTTTAAATTATTATCATGATCTACATCTAGTACCAGTAAGGGTTGATATTCATTGGAGGATAAGAAATTTTTCTTGGAAATCAGAAATAGCTCATCATCTAGGTCTAGATTGGCTGAAGATCTTAAAGAATTAATTTTATGAAGGTCTATAGATAATTTATCCAGAGAATTATTTATTGCTTCAAGTTTAAAGTTTTCTCGCTCAAGAAGTTCAACCTTCTCTTCAAGAGATTGTCTAGATGTAAAAAAGACAGTTGAAACCTCAAATAAATAGTTCGGAATTCTTGTTAAAAGAGTTATAGGCTTTATCAAGTCATAGCTAACCGATCGAAGATAAGATCCTGATTCGTATCTGACATCAGTAAGCATAAGAAATAGGCAAAAAATAACAGCAATGACTACCCTTGAAGGTTTCATAGCAGGTATTGCAAAGATTGCTTCGCTACTGATATTGGATACCTTATGTTCTCTTTTGAGCATGGTTTAATGATACTCAGAGAGGATTAAGAAAGATATCTTAAAGTGCTATTCAGTTGATAGAAGGTCAATATCGTATTTGTCCATGATCTCTAACGCGCTGCCTCCTCCTTTAGCAACGCAAGTTAACGGGTCTTCAGCGACTATGACTGGTAAACCTGTTTGGCTTGATATTAATACGTCCAAATCCCTTAGCATTGCACCTCCTCCGGTGAGAACAATACCTCTTTCGCTAATATCTGCGCTAAGCTCAGGGGGTGATGCTTCCAGAGCTGTTCTTATTGCCTGAATAATTGCTGATAAAGGTTCCAACATTGCGTCATAAGCTTGTTTACTATTCATGGTAAAGGTTATTGGTATACCTTCTGCAAGATTCCTACCTCTTACTTCCATCTCTATGACATCTGAGTCTGGAGAGGCAGTTCCAATAACATGTTTTACCTTTTCCGCAGTGGCGTCTCCTAGTAAGACACCTTGATTTCTTCTTACGTACGAGATAATTGATTCATCAAGTTTATCACCTCCCACTTTCAGGGAATGAGCGTATACAACTCCATTGAGTGCAAGAATGGCTATTTCTGTTGTGCCTCCGCCAATATCAACAACCATTGATCCACTTGCTTCTTCTACCGGCAAACCTGCTCCAATTGCAGCAGCCATGGGCTCCTCAATTAGACGAACCTCTCTAGCACCAGCCTTGAGAACCGATTCTCTGATTGCTCTTCTTTCAACTTGAGTAGATTCACAGGGAACACAAACCAGGATTCTTGGACTTGGTCTTACAAAACTATCTTCATGAACTCTTTGAACGAAATGTTTGAGCATTTCTTCTGTTACCTGAAAGTCAGCTATTACACCGTCTTTTAAAGGTCTTATTGCAGTAATGTTGCCGGGCGTACGTCCTAACATTTTCTTAGCTTCGGCCCCAACTGCGACAACCGTTCTCTGGCCTTGATTATTCCTAATTGCTACGACAGACGGTTCATCTAGAATTATTCCTCTTTCTTTTACATAAACGAGGGTATTGGCTGTACCCAAGTCAATGGACAGATCATTTGAGAACAAACCTCTTAATCTTTTTAACATTTATATACCTAAAGAATTGCTTTGGTTCTGTATTAATGTAACTCTAGCAACAGCATTGTTTTTGAGCAAGCTACAATGTGCTACATTACGCATCTTTTTTATAGGAAAATCTCAATATATGGCTTTAAGCGATCAAGAATTAAAAGAAATAGCATATCTAGCTCGAATCAATGTAAAAGAGGATTCTCTTCCTTCATTAAAAAAAGAATTAGAGGATATATTAGGTTTATTTGAAGAATTAAATGCAGCTGAAACTTCTGAAATTAGCGCCATGTCACATCCTTTAGATTTATCTCAGCCTACACGACAGGATGAGGTTACAGAAGAAAATCTAAGAGAAGAATTACTTAAGAACGCACCTTCAGTTCAATCTGGACTCTTCCTTGTGCCTAAAGTCATAGAGGGAGAAGAATAGAATGGATCTCCATAAGCTCTATCTAAGTGAACAACTAGAAGGAATAAAAAGTGGAAAGTTTTCTTCAACAGAACTAACCACTCATTATCTTGAAAGGATTTCAAAATTCGATGACGACTTAAATTCATTCATTACAGTCACAGAAGATCAGGCTATTGCGAAAGCAAAAAAATCTGATGAAAGATACAAGAATAATACAAACTTACCACTGGATGGTTTGCCGATTGCCCATAAAGATATCTTTTGTACAAAAGATGTATTAACAACTTGCGGGTCTAAAATGCTTTCTAACTTTGAAGCGCCATACTCCTCTACAGTTTTTGAAAAGTTAGATAATGAAGGCATGGTTATGCTGGGTAAAACAAATATGGATGAATTTGCTATGGGTTCTTCTAATGAGACCAGTTATTTTGGACCAGTTAAAAATCCATGGAATACTGAGTATGTTCCAGGGGGTTCCTCTGGGGGCTCGGCATCATGTGTGTCTGCAGAACTTGCGCCGGTGGCTACTGCAACTGATACTGGAGGCTCTATAAGACAACCCGCCTCTTTATGTGGACTAACAGGAATAAAGCCAACATATGGAAGAGTTTCCAGATACGGGATGATTGCCTTTGCTTCAAGTTTAGATCAAGGTGGAGTAGTGGCAAGATCAGCTGCTGATGCTGCTTTAATATTAGAAGCTATGTGTGGCCATGATCCTAAAGACTCAACTAGCTTGAACTTAGAAAGGCCTGACCTGACTACAAATCTAAATAATCCTATAAAAGGAATGAAGATAGGATTACCTAAAGAATTTTTTGAAAAAGAAATGCCTTCTTATGTCGAGAAATCAATTGAAGATGCAATTTCGGTCTACAAAGATCTGGGAGCAGAAATAGTTGAAGTCTCGCTTCCGAATATAAATCTTTCCCTCCCCATCTATTACATAATTGCACCAGCAGAATGTTCTGCAAACCTTTCGAGATATGATGGTGTTCGATACGGATATAGGTGCGAAGATCCTAAAGATATAGAAGACCTTTATATGAGAACTCGAGAAGAAGGTTTTGGAAATGAAGTAAAAAGAAGAATTTTGATTGGCACATACGCATTATCTGCTGGATATTATGATGCTTACTATCTCAAGGCTCAAAAATGCCGACAATTAGTTGCCAATGACTTTAAAGAGGTTTTTAAAAATATTGATGTTCTTTTATCTCCAACAACTCCTGGAACATCATTCAAAGCTGGAGAAAAAACAAATGATCCCATAGCAATGTACTTACAAGATATCTTTACCATTCCAGCAAACCTCGCTGGTTTGCCAGGATTATCTATTCCTTGTGGAGAAAACGCAGGACTTCCATTAGGTTTACAGTTAGTTGGTAACTCTTTAGAAGAAGATAAATTGCTTCAATTTGCTCACTCCTATCAATTAAATACTGATTGGCATTCAAAAATGCCAGATATCTCATGAAGAATTACGCAGATAACTGGGAGGCTGTTATTGGACTGGAAATCCATGTGCAATTATCGACGAAATCAAAACTTTTCTCTGGGGCAAGTACTAACTTCGGTGCGTTACCCAATACTCAAGCGTGTAATATTGATTTAGCTATGCCGGGAGTACTTCCTGTACTAAACGAAGAAGTTCTTAGGATGGCAATCAAACTCGGTAAGGCACTAAATGCTGATATCAATAGCCCAACTAGCTTTGCGAGAAAAAACTACTTCTATCCTGACTCACCCAAAGGGTATCAAATTAGTCAAATGGATAAACCAATAGTGGAAAGTGGATATTTAGATATAGATACTGAGAATGGAGTTAAAAGAATTGGAGTGACAAGGGCTCATCTTGAAGAGGATGCAGGTAAATCACTGCATGATGACTTTGATGGACAGTCAGGAATTGACTTAAACAGAGCCGGAACTCCCCTTCTCGAAATAGTTTCTGAACCAGAAATAAATACTCCCCAAGAGGCTGTGGCTTATCTTAAATCTATACATTCCATCATTAGATATTTAGAAATTTCTGATGGAAATATGGCTGAAGGATCTATGAGATGTGATGCTAATGTTTCAGTCCGTAAGAAAGGTGATTCTAAGTTAGGTACTCGAACAGAGACTAAAAATGTAAACTCTTTTCGTTTTGTTGAAAAAGCCATCCAATATGAAATCGATAGACAAATTAATGAATTAGAGTCTGGAAATCAGATAATTCAAGAGACAAGACTATATGACTCGCAAGCAAATACAACTCGACCAATGCGATCAAAAGAGTTTGCTAATGATTATAGATATTTTCCCGAACCTGATTTATTGCCAATAAACTTAGAAAAGGAATTCATCGAAGAA
>Ga0208127_1000930_pt1 | contig 14941 bp, 7 predicted proteins | sample ETNtaG_6_FD_185751 | JGI IMG/M metagenome (GOLD analysis project Ga0208127, IMG submission 185751) | Marine microbial and viral communities from oxygen minimum zone, Eastern Pacific Ocean - ETNP201306SV45 (SPAdes) (version 2) | ecosystem: Environmental > Aquatic > Marine > Oceanic ...
ATATAAGTAGTCGTTTTCATGAAAGTCGTTACCAACATAAATATCTATAAATCCATCATTATTAATATCTACAGTTGATAGAGCTAAACCATATCCTAAAGAGCTTGAAAAAATTCCAGCTTTATCAGTAACCTCAATAAATTCAAGAGTACCTTCATTTAGTAAATTCTCATACAATCTATCTCCTGATTTTTCATCTCTTGTAATTCTTCTATCAGATCTACCATAATTTCTTGGAGTATGAATTGTATGATTTAAAAGATAGACATCTAGATCTCCATCGTTATCATAATCAAAAAAACTAGCATGAGTTCCAAATCCTTGAAAATCTAATCCTATTTTTTTTGATGATTCTGTAAATGTTAGATCTCCATTATTAATGTATAACCTATTATGTCCTATAAGATTTTTATAATCACTAACAGTTGAAACATATATATCAACATAGCCATCATTGTTCACATCAGCCATACTAACACCATTAGACCAATAGTTTTGATTTGCAATTCCTGAAGATTCGGAGATATTTTTAAATACCATATTACCTTGGTTTAAATAAAGCTCATCATTAACTTCATTTCCTGAAAAGAAAATATCATCCAACCCATCGTTGTTAATATCACCAAGTGCTACTCCCCCACCATTGTAGTAATATAAGTATTCTATAATATTCAGATCATTTTTGGATTTAAGTTCATTATTAAAAGTAACTCCAGTAAATTCTGAATCTAATGCTTTAAATTTTAAATCAAATTCACTTAATTTACTATTGTTAGAAGTACATCCAACAAAAAAAATAATAGCAGATATTTTACAAAAAAAGAACTTATTCATTTAAATATTTAAAAATGGCTAGGCTATCTGAATTTCTTCCTACAACTATGTTTGAGTTTGATAAGATTATAGATCTTACTTCACCCTTTAATTTAAAACCATAGCCACTATCTGGTGCTTCAAATTTACCGCTGCCGTCATTCTCTAAAAACAATCCAAAGCTGGCATCATATCTTCCAATTTCAGGCTTGGCATTGTACAAATTTCCACCTGCTATGATATCTAAATCTCCATCCAAGTCAAAATCTTTTAGAAATAAAGAATATATAGGAGAAAATTGAGCCTTTTGAGGTAGTTCATAAAAATCAAATTTACCATTTCCCGTATTTATAAAAATTGAACTTGAAAGAGTATTTACTTCAATTTTAAGACTTTCATCTAGCTGATCAGAGCTAAACATATCTTCTATACTAGCAGATCTAAATGAGCTGTAATCAGGAAACACTTTTTTTAACGGTTTCATTTGATCAATTAGATTATGTCTCAAATCATAAGGATAGAATTTACCGTTCTCTCTCTTAAAAGTTAATATCGGATCGAGTTGGTCATTTAAATCAAAATCATTTACATATAATCTAATAGGAAACTCTTTACTTGCACTAAATCTAGAATTTAATCCATGATTTCCTACAACTAAATCCAATAATCCATCACCATTGAAATCTCCTGATTGAATAGATTGCCACCAACCCTTATAGTTAGATAATTCTGATGTAGATAATTTAAATAAACCATTTTCATTAAATAAAATGTTTATACCCATGAACTCTCCAATAACAATTAAGTCTTCATCGTTATCATTATCAATATCAACAAATATTGCGTCAGTTATCATTCCAATATCTTTAAGTTCTGGTGCATAAAGAGAAGTTACATCTTTGAATGATCCTTTACCATTATTCAATAAAATTACTCCTGATCCTGGCACTCCATATGAATCAGAAATTAATCTTTCTCCGACAAACAAATCCATATCACCATCTTTATCAATATCTGAAGCTTCAACTGTTGAAGAATTGAAGAAATTTGAGTTAGTTGGAAGCTCTAATTTACTTTGAGTAAAATTACCGCTACCGTCATTAAAGTATAGCTTATCAGACAAGTAGGGAATGAATTTTGAAAATTCAATTCCACCATTGGCAGTATACAAGTCAAGGTCACCATCTGAGTCAGCATCAAAAAATAAAGGCTCAATAGTTTCTGACTCAGTCTCATTAATTAGTGTAAAACTTTCATCTTGAATTAATGATTGGTTTTTCCAATTAAGTAAAGTACTTCTTGTGTCTTTTGAACCAGGGACAAAAATTTCATCTAAACCATCTCCGTTAATATCACCATTAATAATTTTAGGGCCAGGAGTACTTAACATATGAGGTAATAGTCTATTTCTATTAAAGTCAATAAATAAATTCTCCTTGTGTATAAATTCTAAATTAGAATCAAGCCTTTTAAATAATTCTTTTGAATTAGTAGATTTATTATCTAAGGTTTTAGTTTTTGGTATATCAGTTTGACTAATTGATAGGATTTGATTTACATTAATACTATCCAGATAGCTTACTGTGCCATTAGGCCATGTTATCTCAATGTCAACTGGACTATTAGAGGGAAGGCCTAGATGTGGTCTTAAATCCATACTTGACTGAAAACCTCTTATTGGTTGTTGTTGTAAAAAGAAATCACTGTTTCCATCATTAACCTTAATTTGTGTTCCAATTGCCATTGTATTTTTACCTGTACCCTTTAAATTGAATTGGATATAGTTTCCACTTTCTTTTTTATCAGTATGATTTTCGTAGATAAAAGACGGCATATTTACATTACTTACAACAAGGTCTAAATCTCCGTCATTATCAAGATCTCCATATGCTGAACCATTTGAAAAACTTGGCATTAAAAGACCTGTATTTACATCATTTTTAAAAGTTAGGTTACCCTGATTAATATATGCATGATTCTTTACTGGTCTTGAAGGAATTATTTCAACTAATTTTGCATAATCAACTTCTTCACCAGACATTATTGACATTAAAACTTGTTCACTTGAAACATATTGAAGATAATCTTGATCAGTCAAATCTCTAAAAATTCCATTTGCAATAAATAAATCACGTAAACCATCATTATCCATATCAAAAAAAAGAGCTCCCCAACTCCAGTCAGATGCTTCAACACCAGCAAGTCTTCCGATTTCACTAAAAGTATTGTCACCATTATTAAGTTGTAGAGTGTTTCTAGTAAATTGATGGAAATATCCATTATCAACATTATATTTATACTTATCCCAATTTTCAAAGGTTGTAACAGACTTAAGCCTTTCATATTCGGACGGCAACATTTCAGTAACAAAAATATCAGCAGATCCGTCATTATCAATATCTGCCATATCTGCTCCCATAGATGCAGCACTTATTGAAGATATAGCGTTAGTTAATTCTTCAGAGAAGGTACCATCCTGATTATTAATATATAAATAGTCTCTCTCAAAAAAATCATTTGATACATATATATCTTCCCAACCATCTGAGTTAACATCACCTACTGTAACGCCAAGACCAAATCCAATTACTGATCCATAGATACCAGCTTTTTCACTAACATCAACAAATTTACCATTTTGATTTTCAAGTAACTTGTCTCCACCGTCTTTATCTCTTTTCGGTCTTTCATTTCTTCTTAGATCAAAACTACCAATTGCTTGGTAAGAGTTATTAAGTAAATAGACATCTAAATCTCCATCTTTATCATAGTCAAAAAAACTTGCATGAGTTGAATATCCAGGATCAGCAAGACCATATTTTGTTGCTTCCTCGGTAAATGTCATATCTCCTTGATTTATAAATAATTCGTTCTGTTTATTATCACCCTCTATATCTCCAGAGTTACAGACGTATATATCAAGAAATCCATCAGCATTGATATCTACCATTGTAACTCCTGTCGACCACGCTCTATTTCCACCTACACCAGAGATATCAGTAATATCTTGAAATTTAAAATCACCTTTGTTTAGATATAATATATTTTTAGATTGATTGGAAGTAAAATAAATATCAGCTAATCCATCATTATTTATATCTCCTATAGAAACTCCACCACCATTGTAAAAGTTTCTGTAAGTATAAACATTAAAATCTTGATCAAATATTAGATTATTCTCAAATTCAATATTAGTCTCAGAGGATGGTTTTAATTCAAACAAAAAGTCATCTTTTGACTGACAACTTAATGCAAGCATTATAATAGATAAATAGATTATATTTTTTTTCATGTTATCTAGCAAGGTTTGGATATTTAAATCTTAAGTCTAATAACTGAGCTCTAACATTCTTTTCATCCAAAATATGGATTACAATCTGCCTATTGCCGTCAATTTTTACAAAAAATTCGTTCGTTAAATTTTCATTTTCAATTTGAATAAAATCATTTCCTGGATACCATTCCATCAATTTTTGCATAGCGATAGGTAAAACTGAGTCTGATTGAAGTTTATCATTCCATGGAGCCCAGCCTAAAAAATAGAACCTCATATCTAATCCTATCATTATATTATTTTCATTGAATGTTCCATAAAATAAATGATTCATCCTCTCACCTTCTAGCATATTTTCAATTTCGTATGAAATAAAGTCATTATTAGGCCCATGAGTTACTTTTCCTTCATTATTAAGCTCCCAGGCTTTAATAAAAAAATCCTTTTTTGAATCTCCTAATTTTAATCCAAACTGAATACTATCTTGATATCTTCCATTTGCCATCTCGTCTTTTACCCACTTATCATAGTTACTATTATTTTGGCAAGAGTAAAAAATTATAATTGGTATGACTAATAATCTATTTAACATTTTTAGTTATAATTTTTGAATTAGAAATTCCTGCCAACAAAATTAATGAATCGGAAGATTTTAAATTAGGTACCAAAGAAAAATCTCTGATTTCACCATATATATTTAGTGGCTTCAATTTATCAAATATATTATTTGAATCTTTACTTCCATACATTATCCAACCCTTTGAAGCGTCGTATGCTCCAAATTGAGGTTTTACTAAGAATTGATTACCACCAAGAATAAGATCTTTTTTACCATCAAAATTTACATCCTCAATACTAATCGCATGAACACTAGAATATTGAATTTCATCAGGCATATACATAATTTCATATGATAAAAGTCCTTTTGACAATAAGATTATACTTTTTGTCTCATCCAAATTGCCAATGAATGATGATTTTAGTAGATCTCTATCAAAAACATCTTTTATAGTTTGAACTGAGTAATCATTATAATAAAGAAGCTTCTTTTTTAATTCAGGTAATTGTTTTATCAATTCATCTCTATCATGTATTGGGTAGTCATCCCCATTAATTCTATACGTATAAATTGCTTCTAACTTTCCATTTTGATCAAAATCGTTCAAATAAAATTTCATATTAGGTTTATAGAAACCATTTTGCCCCATATTTCCTATTACAAAGTCAGGTATTCCATCACCATTAAAATCATCTGATTCGATTCTTTGCCATATTCCGTTAGTATTTTCTAGACCTATTTCATTTGAAACTAGTTCCCATTTTTTATCAGTATTTAAAAAAACACTGATCTGCATCCATTCCCCAACAACTATAATATCTTTTTTATTATCTGCGTTTATGTCTTTAACAGATATATCTGTAATCATTCCAACATTTTTTAACTCAGAAGGATTTGTGCTTTCAAAAGTTCCATCACCTCTATTGATTAAAACTGATATAGATCCAGGAGTTCCATAAGTATCAACATCAAATCTTTCTCCAACAATTATATCTTGATATCCATCGTTATTAATATCTCCAACTGCAACAGCACCAGTACTAAAAAATTTTGAGAAACTAATTGCTGAAGAATCATAATTAAAATTTCCTTTCTCATTTCTGTAGAATCTATCATTTAGAGTTCTTGAAAGTTTAGAAAAAGCTTTCCCTCCCGATGCCACATATAAGTCTTGATCACCATCATTATCCGCATCAAAAAATATAGATTGAACATCTTCAGAGTCTTTATGAATTTCAAATGGAGTTGAAATTTTTTCATATCCAGATGGTTTACTCATGAAAATATTTGAGGTTTGTCCTTTTGCTCCCCCAATATAAAAGTCTTGAACTCCATCGTCATTTAAATCATAGTTGGAGATACATGGGCCTTCATTGGAAAACATTTGAGGGAGTAATCTTTCAATATCGAAATCAATATAATAGTTTTCTTTATGAGTAAAATCAATTAAATTATTCTCGTTTGTATTCTTTACAATAAAAGTTGGCTCAGGGTTAACCTTATTTGATTCAATTTCATTGAAATCAATCTCAAGCATTTGATTAGGGCTTATATTTTTTAAAATTGATCTTCGCCTATTTGGCCAAAAAACCTCAATAGAATCAATTTCATCTTCTTTTCCTAAACCAAAATGTAGCCTGTAAGGTACTGAACTTTGAAATCCCCTTGATGGAAACTGTTCTGACATAATATTGTTACCGTCAGATCTATATAAAATTACTTTGGAACCTATTGCATAAATATTTTTGGGAAATCCCTTTAATCTGATTGAAATAAAGTTGTTATTATTGTTTGATTTGTTTTCAAAAACAAATGCCTTAGAATTAACATTATTAACTACTAAGTCGAGATCTCCATCATTATCAAGATCTCCATAAGCAGATCCATTACTAAAACTAGGCTCATCTAGACCCCAATCTTTTCTTTTATCATCAAAAGTAAAGTCACCATTATTTCTAAACACAGAGTTTATTACTGCTTTAGATGGCATCAAATCAATTAGATCAGTAATTACTTCTTTACCTGATCTAAGTAATTGACTAATTCTTTCATCATTTGCTTCATAAGTTAAATAGTCTCTATCAAGTAAATCTTTAAAGATTCCATTACTTATATATATATCTTTATATCCATCATTATCCATATCAAATAGAAGTGCAGCCCAGCTCCATTCTGTTGCTGATAGTCCAAGTTGTCTACTTACTTCATAAAAAGTATTACCTAAATTTCTTTGTACTGCATTTCTTGGATATTGTTTATGATACCCTTTAGATCCAGCAAGAGAAAATTTATCATAGGATTCATAAACTTGTTTACTTTTTTGTCTTGAAAGAGTCTCCGGCAACATTTCGGTTACTATTAGATCAGGTATTAAGTCATTATCCATATCTGCAGCGTCAGCACCCATTGATCCCATTGATAAAGCATCAAAATATGTAGAAGATTCTTCAGAAAAACCATTGCCATTATTATTTAGATATAAATAGTCCTTTTCAAAAAAATCATTAGATATAAATAGGTCGGGCCATAAATCACCATTAAAGTCAGACATAGTAATACCAAGTCCAAAACCAATGTTTGATGAGAAGACACCTTTATCTGAGGAAACATTAAAAAATCTATTGTCAATATTCTCAAGAAGCTGATTTCCATCATCACTTGGAATATTTCTCTGCCCTTCAATTAGATCATAAGTACCTACAGATCTAATTGAGTTATTTAGAACATAGGCATCTAAATCAAGGTCACCATCATAGTCAAAGAAAGAAGCATGTACAGAGAGACCTTCAATATCAAGACCATATTCTTTAGACGATTCGATAAAAGTTAAATCACCTTGATTAATAAAAAGCTCGTTATGTCTATTATTACCTCCAGGCTTTCCTGATTTTGCAACATACAAGTCTAAAAGTCCGTCATTATTAATATCAATAAATGTTGCTCCTGTAGACCAGTTATCTTGACAAAGAACACCTGCAGATTCAGTTATATTTTCAAATTTCCAATTTCCCTTGTTCAGATATAGAGCATTATCAACTATGTTACCTGTAAAATAGATATCAATTAATCCATCATTATTAATATCTCCAAGTGCAACACCTCCTCCATTAAAAAAATTTCGATAAGTATATGGGTTAAAGTCTTCTGTATACTCTAAATTATTTTGGAAATCAATTCCAGTTTCAATAGAAGATTTCTTTTCAAATCTAGCATCAGATTTGTTACAGGAAATTAAGCCTAGGGGCAATAGTATTAATATCCATAATCGCATAATGTAAAATTAGATAATTTTAGCTTTTTATAAAAAAAGGCCACACTTGGTGGCCTTTTATTTTTAATAAAACCTTAGATATTAATATCCAGAGTTTTGTTGTAGGTTCGGGTTAGCAGTTAACTGCTCAGTTGGAATTGGAAATACTGTTCTATATGAATCAGAATTTGTTTTTTCCCACCATGAGCTACCCCACTTACCGAATCTAATAAGATCTGTTCTTCTAGATGCTTCTTGGAACATTTCACGACCTCTTTCAGCTAAGAATTGATCAGCTGTAATAGAAGATAAAGCTGATACACCAGCTCTTGCTCTAATTGCATTTACCTCAGGAAGAGCTAATGCCCAATTACCTGCAGCACGCGCAGCAGCTTCAGCATGAATTAGATGAACATCACCTAATCTTACAATTGGGTAATCGTTATCTAAATCAGGTCTAGCAAATTGCTTAAATGAAAACTTTCCTAGACGATATCCACCAGTTCTTGCACCATTTGGTTCAAGTTCGTTTATTCCTAAAGAATAAACAATTTCTGGAGTTGGAGAGTCTGATGCTAAATCAACAAGTGCATTTCCACCATAATCTAATTGTGGCCCTGAAATGAAATTAGCTTTCTTTCTAGCATCTCCTGCTTCATATGAATTTACAAATTCTTCTAAAGCTACATAACCATTCCATGGCTGTGCTTCAAAATTCCATGTATACTGTGAAGCATAGTGAAGTGTCATGTGGTGGAAATTCATACCACCAGCAGTAGCCTCGTCATACTCGACAGACCAGATAATTTCTGGATTATTTTCATTATTTGAAGCAAAAATTGCAGCATAACCTGTTAAAGTTGAAGGATCAGAAGCAACCGAAGGACGTTTTCCTAAATTTGGAACAGAAACACTACTATCTGATAATGTATAAGGTCCATTATCAATTATATATCCAGCTGCAGTAGCAGCATCGGCATATCTATCAGTGCCCGTGTAAACTTCAGCATTAAGGTATAGTTTAGATAATATACCTAAAGCAGCATATTGGTTAATCCTATACTTTTCATCATTAGTTCCTAAAGCAGAGCCAGAAACTTTTGAGATATCAAAAGAAGAACCCATTCCTAATGCAGAAAGTAACTCCCCTTCAATCCAACTAAATACAGCAGATCTAGATGACTGAGATGAAGAACCTGATCCATCAGCAATAACAACATTACCATATAGATCCATTAATCTCCAATGTAAATAAGCACGAACTACCTTAGCCTGTGCCATTTGATTAGCATCTAAACCACCGTTACTAATTGCATTGTTAACCTGGCCAATAGAACCATACTGTTGAGACCATGTACCGGTAACAGGACCGTTTGCTGGAGTAAAAGTATGACGATGCATATCTAGCCAAACTCCACCATCATACCAGTCACCACCTTTTTGAGTAACAGCCATTTCATCTGAAGAAACTGACTGAACAGAGAAGTAACCACCATGATTTGCAGTACCTGCGTTTCTGACGGCGTTAAATACACCTGTTAGTGCATCACCACCTCCACCAGATCCACCAGTAGAAATACCCTCGACAGAAAAGTCAGAAGTAAGATCTCCTACAAGATCTTCCTCAAGGTCTGTACATGAATAGGTAAAACCTATTAATGCAATTCCTAAAATAAATTTATTTAAATTTTTCATAGATTTTGGGATTTAAAATTTAACGTTTAAACCAAGTGTGAATGAACGAGAAGAGTAGTAACTATTTCTTCGGTCAATACCAGGAGCTAGTGGATTTCCATCTAAAAGATCGAAAAGTGCAGGCTCTGGATCAGAACCAGTATAATCAGTTATTACAAATGCGTTTTGTACATTCAATGATAAGTTAATATTGTCTGTCAAAGGACGAGATATTGTTAAATTATCAAGCTTAAAGAAATCAGCTTCTTCAACATATAAAGATGAGAAGTTAGCATTTTTGATTTCTGAATTAGCTAACTCAGTGTTTATGTAATTATATGATTTCTGAGAACCAACTCTTGGCTCGTAGAAAGCACGGAATGTATTTACAAGACTATGTCCGAATGCTCCTCTAAAGAAAGCATTTATAGTGTATTCACCTATTGTGATTTGATTAGACCAACCTATTTCTAGATCAGGGACACCATTACCAAGAACAGCAAAATCAACATTATCATCCAATGCGTTGTTTTGACCAACAACTAATTGTCCGTCACCATTTACGTCCTTGAAGTTTTGTGATCCATTAGTAATCGTACCATCATAAACTGGACCCCAAATTGTTCCAACTTCTTCACCAACTTTTACACGAATCACATTAGTACTGTTTTGTCCAGGAGAACCAAGGTTTCCAAAAGTATCAGCATCTTGAACATATTCATCAAGAACTACCTTGTTACTTGAAACGACTAATCCAGTATTCCAATTAGGAGTTACATCATAATTTAATGCTAATTCAAATCCATCTGATGAAATTTGACCAGCATTTTCAAATCTTCTATCAAACCCATAAACTGCTGCATCAACTACACGGTTAATAATAAAGTCTTTAGATGTTTGCTGATAGATATCTAGAGAAGCAGAGAAACGATCCATTGTTAGATCAACTCCAAAGTTCAACTCAGATTTTTCTTCCCACTTTAAGTCTGGGTTTGCAGCTCTAAGAAGGTTAGTAGAACCTCCTGCAGAACCACCTCCACCCCATGACCATCCTCTAATTTCTTGAGAAAGACCAATTCCAGCTGGAAGGTTTCCTGTTACACCATATGATACTCTAGCTTTTAACTGTTGAACACCATTTAAGTCTAAGAATGAGTTTAAGTCTGCACCTAAACCAATTGCAGGAAATGTACCATATCTATTATCAGCACCAAGTTTTGTTGAACCTTCTCTTCTTAATGAAGCATTTAAGAAAATGTTATTGTTAAATGTAAGGTTAACACGTGCAAAGAATGCATCAATTTCAGTATCAGGATTTCTGTCTGAACTAGCATTAACTTGTCCAGCATTAAGAAGATCTTGTGAGTATTCAATCGCATCGATATAATCAATCTGATCACCAGGGAAATCTCCTAAAGCGAAAAATGCTTGGTTAAAGTTTTCTTTCTGATATGAATAACCTGCAGTTACTGCCATTGTCATATTATCAGTTGACTTTCTCCAAGTAGCATAAAGTTCGTTTAATTGGAAATCAGAGTTCTGCTCATAGAACTCAGCAGCACCTTTTCTAACAGGTGAATCAGCTCCACCATAATTATCATTATTATTCCATAAAGATGTAGTTCTAAAATATACTCTATTTGCATAATCTGAACTTTGAGCTGCAGATCTGAAATATGCAGTAATATTATCTGAAACATTATATGTAAGGTTTACACCATAATTTAATGTTCTACCTTCTCCATTATTTAAGTTTTGGTTGATTATTGAAACAGGGTTATAAGAATCAAATAATCCCAGAGTTTCGAAATATCCACCAAATTGTGCACCGTTAAATGCATATGGAGCATCAACTGCAAATACTGGCGCAGTTGGGTTATACAATGTTGCATAACGCAATGACTCGTTGAAACCATTTTTTTGATCTCTTTGAGTAAATGAAGAACTAAACTCTATTTTTAGTTTATCATTTAATGCAGTTGTAGTGAAGTTTAAACGAGTATTAAATTGATCGAAACCACTATTTAATAAAATACCTTCATTTTCTCTAAGGTTTGCAGATACTCTATAAGATGATTTACCATTTCCACCAGAGGCTGAAACATTGTGAATCATTGAGAATGCATCTCTTGTAACTTCATCTAACCAATCTGTTTGTGAACCAAGATCACGACCTCCAGCTGCTACAAATTCACCTGGTGACATTACATCAATTTGGTTTGCAACACTCGATGAAGTAAACTGACCATTATAAGTAAGTTCAGTTTTACCTACTCCACCCTTTTTAGTAGTTACTAGGATAACACCAGATGAACCTCTCGAACCATAAATTGCAGCTGCTGAGGCATCTTTAAGTACGTTAATACTTTCAATATCGCTAGGATCTACATTTCCTAAGGAAGCACCAACTACTCCATCAACTACTACAAGAGGAGATGAGTTTGCACCAATCGTTGATAAACCACGTAGTCTAATAACACTACCAGAGTTTGGATTACCACCACGATTATAAATTGTCAAACCTGCTACCTTACCTTGAAGTAACTGAGAAGCATCATTTATTGCTCCTTTGTTAAAAGATTCTTCTCCAACCGAAACTACAGCAGATGTAATTTCTTTTTGTTGCTGAGAACCATATCCGGTCACTAATACTTCTTCAAGTTCATTTGATGGAACAAGAACTATATTAATAGTATCTTGATTTCCAACTGTAACTTCTTGTGCAGTAAAACCTACAAAAGAGAAAACAAGGACATCACCAGCACTAGCAGAAATTGAATAATTACCATCAAAGTCTGCAACGGTACCAGTATTTGTTCCAGCCACTACAACAGTAGCACCAGGAAGAGGTCCAGTTTCATCAGAAATATTACCGGAAATTTGCTGGGCACTTAATACTCCGCTAAAAAGAAAAGCAAGAGCAACACCCATTTTCAGTAAGTTTTTCATAATATTTAAATATTTGTTAATTATTTGTTAAATAACGTTGCGAATATAAAATGCAATTATCTGAAAATCAAATTTTTTAACTAGAAAAACTAATGATTTCTTAACAAAAGAATAAATTTATCTTATAGGGTGTTAAAAATTTGAATAAAAAATTGCGATTTTGATAATTCTAATTTTAAAGAAAAATATCTATTTCACTGCTATTTATAGATGGTATAGCTCCTTTTTTTGTTGTAGTAATTGCTCCATAAATTGAAGCAATTTTTAGTGAAGATTTTAAAGAGTTTTTTTTAATAAAATATTCATTTATAAAAGATGCTAAAAAGTTATCTCCAGCGCCAACATTATCGATAGATTCAACTTTTAAAGATTCAACATATATAAATTCATTGCCGTCAAAAACAGAAGAGTTAACTGATCCATTAGTTAAACAAATATATTTTAGATTAAATTTTGAAAATATTTTTCGAGCTATATCCTCAATTTCATGATATTTAATGCTAAATAGATCTCTTAAAACGAATAGCTCATCCATATTGATTTTCAAAAAGTCCGAACAATTAAGTAAATAATCCAACTTATATTTATTATAGTATTCTTGTCTTATGTTTAAGTCTAAAATATTAAACATAGATTTTCTTATAATTTCTTTGAGTGTTTCAAATGACTTGTCTTTTCTTACAGCAAGAGAACCAAAGATTAGATAATCTAACTTCTCACTAGTATACTCTTTTTTTATTGGAATAAAGTCCCATGCTACATCATTTACAATATTATAAGAAGGCTCCCCAGATTCAAGTTGAATTTTAACTTGTCCAGTTTTATGTTCTTTATCAATTGAAATAAACTCAGAATTCAAACTATTCTTTTTAAAAAATTTAAGAGCTTTAAGACCTAATTCATCATCTCCGATTGATGAGATAATTTTTACATTATTTCCTAGTGAATGTAGCCTGTAATAAACGTTGAACGGAGCACCACCTATTTCCACTCTGTCCGGATATATATCCCACAGAACTTCTCCAAAACATACTATTTTAGTCAATTTTTGATTAATTTTTTACTTAAATCTTCTAAAGATACACCCTTAGTCTCTGGCATAATAAAATGAGTAAAAAGTAACTGAAGAAGCATCATAAATGCAAAGAATCCAAATACAATTCCTGGTCCAATCCATCCAAATAGAAAAGGAATAAGAGAAGGAATTATAGCTGCCAAAACCCAATGTGTAGAGACTCCAAATGATTGACCATAACTTCTTACATGATTAGGAAAAATTTCAGAAATGTAAACCCATATTATTGCTCCCTGTCCAATTGCATGTGAGGCTATAAATAGAAACAAAAATATGGGAAGTAGTATTCCTCCCCACTCTAAAATAAATGATAGACTAATCAAGGTAAGAGAAATTACATAACCTATTGAGCCAATGTACATAAGGCTTCTTCTACCCAGTTTATCTATTAAACTAATTCCTATGTATGTAAATATTACATTAGTTAATCCAATTCCCACACTATTAAGAAGAGCTGCACTTTCTCCTAAACCTCCAGCCTCAAAAATTCTTGGAGCATAGTATAAAAAAGCATTTATACCAGAAAACTGATTGAATGCTGCAACTAAAAAAGCAAGCATAAGAATAAAGCTATATTTCTTTTGAAAAATTGACTCAGAATTAACACTTAACTCTTTATCTTTAATTATCTCAGCTATTAGTTCATCAGCATCTTTCTTTGAATATGCTTCTCTTATAATTTTTTCAGCTTGTTCTAGTTGATTATTAAGATATAGCCACCTTGGACTTTTGGGAATTGAAAGTACCAAGAAAGTATATAGAATAGCCGGAAGAGCTTCAATACCCATCATATATCTCCAATCATTTTCCCCTAGCCCACTCAACATATAATTTGATAAAAATGCAATTAAAATTCCTGTAACTAAATTTAATTGATATAACCCAACTAGTCTTCCTCTGTTTTTTGCTGGTGCAATCTCTGAAATATAAGCTGGTGCTGCTATTCCGGATATACCTACTCCAACTCCTCCTAGAAATCTAAATGCAGCGAAAGTATATGGATCATAAGCTAATGCTGAACCTATTGCAGAAATAGTATAAAAAATTCCAATCCAAAGCAAAGTTTTCTTCCTGCCAATTTTTCTAGTTGGTATACCTCCAAAAATAGCACCCACAACGGTTCCCCATAGAGCCATTGCCATTACAACACTTCCATGAAAAATATCAGTTGAATTCCAAAGCTCTTGAAGCTTTTGATCAGCACCTGATATTACAACTGTATCAAACCCAAAAAGAAAACCTGCTAGGGCAGCAGTTAAAGACCACTTTGTTAATTTGTTCACACTCAAATATAAACAAATGAAATATTAATCGAATATTAAAAGCTTAGGCTGAAATTTAGAAGCT
>Ga0208127_1000934_pt1 | contig 14932 bp, 12 predicted proteins | sample ETNtaG_6_FD_185751 | JGI IMG/M metagenome (GOLD analysis project Ga0208127, IMG submission 185751) | Marine microbial and viral communities from oxygen minimum zone, Eastern Pacific Ocean - ETNP201306SV45 (SPAdes) (version 2) | ecosystem: Environmental > Aquatic > Marine > Oceanic ...
AAATTCGCGGCGAAAGTTGGATCAAGGCCAAATACAGTTGCATAGTCAGCCCCGGCTTGAGCCTCAAAATTAGCGGCATAACCAGCCCAGAATTGATCAGCAACAGCTGCAGGCGCAAGAGCATCTGCTGTTGCGGCATCAAGGCCCATGCCGAGTGGTGGAGCAACTTGTAGAGCGTCAGACGCATCAGCAAGATTCTGAGTCATTTCTGCAGCGGTTGGAGCGCCTGCGAACATGCTCTCAAGATCTTGTGCGAGCATTCCCGTAGTGAAGGCAACCTTGGTCGTATCCATAATTCCTTCAACAACCAGTCCTGTCGCACCAACAACCTGAGGTTGGAACGGAATGTTGAGTTGTGTAATTGGTGTGTTGCACGCTTCTGGATCGTCCATTGCGCATGCGAATGACTTGGATTCATCATACGTGAGTGTACCCGCTTCCTTGTCGAAAGCGATGATGTTTCGAGTATACGTAATTTCATAATCGAATGGACCCAACTTCTCGTAGACTGGATCGCCTCCAGCCATCACTTCATCCGCATTGGTCAAGTTCCACGCGTAATAACTGCGGTCAGAGGTGGACGTTGCCCAGTCTTTTTCTGCAGTTGTACAATCCGAATCAGCACATGCTTCATCGTAAGGCCATGTTTCAAAGTTGTCTTCAACTGCGTCTTCTACCATGCTTGTTGCGATCGGTGCTAAAACAACCAAATTCAATAGAATCATGACTGCTCCAGCGATTAATTTTTCATTTGCCATAGGTGTTCCCCAAGACACTTGGGGGGCGATTTACTACTTAATCTTAGGACCTGACATACTTAATGGCAGTTCCATATGCAATGAATTCGTAAGCAGCGGTTTTGTCGTCGGCTTTGGACTTCTTGGTAATCATCGCGGTTTCAACACGTACGTTGATGATCTCGTCAAAACCTTGGTTGAGTGCTTGAACACGCATGTCATGGAGAACCTTGCGGCGACCATATCCAAGCATCTTGTCGTAGGATTCGATTTTACCACCAAAGAAATTCTTCCAACCACCAGTGATCATTTGCCACCATGATGGACCTACAGAGATGCTGGACATAACGAGCATCGAGGTTTCAATGCCTCCGCTTTGACTTGGTTTCGAGAGGTTGTTGATTGGGTTTCCTGCACCTGAATCGTTGAGCACCTTCTCTTCGTTGGCAAGTCGATCGATGATTTTGCCTTGATGCCAGTTTCCAAACACCCATGAGCCGAATGTTGGCATTATCCCGAAGATAAACAACGGCAAAAAGTAGAGAATGAGGATAATCTCCAAACGACCGCCTCATTGTACAGTGACTGCAGTTCCATACGCAAACAATTCAGCAGCTCCGCCAGAAACGGCGGATGTTGCAAATCGGACGTTGACGATAGCGTTTGCACCACGTGCTTGCGCGTCCATCATCATGCGTTGAAGAGCTTCGTTTCGTGATTCTTGAAGCAGTTCAGTGTACGCTTTAAGCTCACCACCAACCATGTTCTTCAATCCTGCACCGAAGTCTTTGAAGACGTTCTTTGCACGAACAGTTGAGCCTTGGACAAGACCGTACGATGCGGTGATGAGTTTTCCAGGAATCGTTTCAGTGTTTGATAGATGCATGCCTTGTGACATGGTAATACGTTCACGTCGTAGTTTATTAGGATTAAGCCAACATCAAATCAATGGTTGATTGCGCAACCATTCCAAATCTGAGATGTACAATTGACGAATATCATCCAGACCAAGAACAAGCATAGCGAGTCGTTCCAATCCCATGCCCCAAGCACAAACGGGCGATGTAATGCCCAATGGTTCGGTAACTTCAGGGCGGAAGATGCCAGCTCCTCCAAGTTCGAGCCACTTGCCTTTCCACTTCACTTCAACTTCGAGACTTGGTTCCGTGTATGGGAAGTAGGCTGGACGAACACGGACTTCTGGATAACCCATCTTCTCATAGAACGTTTTCAATGTTGTAACGAGCATTTGAAGATTCGCTCCAGGCTCCATAATGATCCCTTCGATTTGATGGAATTCAGGCAAGTGCGTACTATCAATCGCCTCCTTGCGAAATACACGATCGACCGAAAACACTCGACATGGCTTGTCTGGATTGTTGGCAAGATGTTGAATCGTATTGACCGTTGTATGTGTTCGTAGAAGCCCACGTTGTGAGATTTCTTCCGAGAATGAACCGGACCAACCCATCGACCCGGTATCGCCACCATCTTCGTGAATGGCTTTCCATTTCTTGACCAGTTCTGGGTCCAAATCAATGGATTTGGGATCGTCAAGATAGAACGTGTCTTGCATTTCACGAGCGGGATGGTCTTGTGGAATAAACAAAGCATCCATGTTCCATCCTGCAGTCTGAACATAATCATCAACAAGTTCGGAAAAGCCCATTTCCAAGAAAATCCTTCGAATCCGTTCAATCAATTCTTGCATTGGATGCGAACGTCCAGTACGAGGCGTTGTGGATTCGAGTGTCACATCGAAGGATCGAAATTCAGCATCCTTCCATTCTCCTGATTGAAGTAATTCTGGTGTGATTTCAGAAACTTGTTTACGCTCCTCAAGTCCATCCGTCGAGAAGGCTTTTCCAGCATCTGTTAGAACCCATGCTCGACTTTTTTGTTCAACGACTTCGATCAATTCTTTACGGCCTTTGAAGTGAGCAAGAAGGCGTTCAGACAAATCTTCCTCATCTGCAGGAAGTGAAGCAAGGAACATATTTCTTGCTTGAAGTTCAGATTTGAGAGCGGATGAATCCTCACAAACGAAGGTTCCAGCATCGAGTTGTACACCGAGCTTCTTGAGCAGACCGACACCAGGACCTGCCTCATGACGTTCAAACTTCGCTTGCAATTTCGCCATCGTTGGTTTGTCTTGGGACGAAATCCATGCCCATAAACGAGCCTCAAGCAATCCGTTTGCAATCGCATTGTGCCCTTCTTTACCAGGGTGAATGGTTCGACGAACGCTCTCTTGTGTTTCAGCAAGTCCCTTATCGCTCAAGCCTTGACCTGCACCAACAGCTACGGCTTGATCGTTCCAATTGCAAGCGTTCATGACTTGTGACAATGAATGGATTGCATCTGGTGCTTCGAGCATTGCACGAAGCATTCGACGCTCAGGATTTGTAAGTTCAATCCCACCGCTCATAACGTTGCCAACGCTCCAAAGGGTTTCAATTCACCGCCAAATTAGCGTGTGAACGCATCAGTCTCCATCACGATCGAATTGTGACAGAACGGTGTTTAGTTCACGTTGACGCTCTTCCAATTGAGACCGATCTTTCTTTGAGAGATCAGCATCCTTGAGTTTCTCAGAAATCTCTTCAAGTTCTGCACGAGCATTAAGTCGAGATTCATCGAGTTTCTTACGCTCTTGAACCATCTTACGCTTTGCAGAGCGTTGCTTGGTAACCTCTGCTTGTTCGTAGACACTGTCCGACAACTCGACCGAAGTTGGGAATGGAATGTTGATGTTTTCCTTGCCAAATCGCTCGTCAATGTTGCGCAAGAGCCAATCACGTGCAACGTATTCGTCACTGTAATCTTCAACCCACGTGTAGACACGGAATACTTTTGCAAAGTCGCCGAGTTCATGCAAGAGGATCCTTGGCTCTGGCTTTTCAATCACATACGGACACTCTTTTGCAAGTTGGAGCAATGTGTACTTGACGTGATCAATGTCCTCACGATAATCAACACCAACATCGAGAACGATGGAGATTCGGCGAGCAACACCATCACCACCTCCTCTGGCGTGATTCGTAATCTTCGATTGTACGAGCGTGTTGTTTGGAATGACGACGAGACGCTCATCACGGTCGAGGACCTTTGTCGAAAGGATGCCTACGGAAACGACTGATCCCCAGGTACCTTCGACCTCAATACGGTCGCCAACTTCGAAGGGTCGGTCGATTGCGAGTAAGAACGAGTTCACGATGTTTCCAAGTGTTTGCTGAACTGCCAAACCGATAATTAACGAGAAGACAGCAAGCGATGCGAGGATTCCAAGCAATTCAATGTCGAGTTGATTGAGTGCGAAATACAAACCTGCAAACCAAACAACAGTCCGAAGGAAGAAGACGATAATGGAATTGCTTCCAGAGACAGTTACGCTTCCCTGCGCAGTAAACTGGTCCATGAGGGCAGGAATAAGATGCTTGATGGAAACACTGAGAATCGACGCACTGAGAATGACGTAGAAGGCTGCAAACACAGGCTCGGAAGTTTCGTACGTTCCGCTGGAGGTACCCATAATCCAGCGAATGGTCAATTGAGAACCTACACCAAGAATAAGCGCATAGGTTCGGTTTGCAAGAGGGCGATGGAGATGATCGTCCCAATCGACTTCTGTCGAAGTAACGAAACGCCACCATGGACGAATGACTGCATACTTTGCAAATACCAAAGAAACGATGATCAATCCGACTGCAATCCCCAAGCGAAAGTAATCGTTGAGCGCATTGATTTCATCGAGGTAGTGCTGGTAATCCATAGAGACCCCTAGCAAAAATCCGGAATGGACGAATATAAAAGGATACCACCTAAACCATACTTCATCTCGTGAGAGCATAACTACAAGAAAATCGGGTTCTTGTTCGGAAATAAAACAGACAACATCAAAGGGTATATCCAATTCGGTGTGCCATGGAACACCGAAATTCCGTCAATATCATCAACTCTTCCTTCCTTGTTGGAATGCCGCTTCTTGCATTGGTTTCAGTCATTTTTTATTCCCTTGAATATGGTATTTCTTGGGTTGAACCAGTCATCTTTGTTGTATTTTACCTCGCATGTGGTTTGTCCATTACTGCTGGCTATCATCGATTGTTTAGTCATCGAACGCACAAAGCAGCATGGCCAATGCGTTTGTTCTACGCTCTTTTTGGAGCTGCAGCATTCCAAAATTCAGCCATCAAGTGGTGCAGTGATCATCGCAGGCATCACCTCAAAACCGATGAGGAAGAAGATCCTTATTCGGTCACAAAAGGATTCATGTGGGCCCATATGGGCTGGGTTATGGTCGACCAAGGGGAAGAAATTGTTGAGCACGTTGAAGACCTTCAAGCGGATCGTATTCTCGCATGGCAGGACCGTCACATCTTTTTGATTGGATTCTTGGTTGGAATCGTCCTTCCTGGTGTTGCAGGCTTCATGATGTTGGGTGGCATTCACGGGTTCCTTGGAGGCATGATCTACGGTGGCTTCCTCCGTGTTGTTATCGTTCACCATGCAACCTTCCTCATCAATTCAGCAGCCCACACATGGGGTACACAACCTTACTCGACGGCAAACACATCGAGAGATTCACCAATTCTTTCCTTCTTTACATTCGGAGAAGGTTACCACAATTTCCATCACACATTTCAAGCCGATTATCGAAATGGACACAAGTGGTACCATTGGGACCCGTCGAAGTGGTGGATTAAGGCCGCCTCGTGGGTCGGTATGACCAAAGAATTGCACAAGATTCCAAAGAAATCGATCGAGTCGCAAAAAATGAAAACCACTTTTGAGAAGAAATCCGAAGGTGAAGATGTTTCGAACGAATTACAAGCGAGACTCACACAATGCGTCCAGCAGTTGCGCAAAGGATTCTCAGAATTGGTCAAGCGTCGGGATGAATACAAAGTTGCGAAACTTGAACGACGTAAGGAGTCCAAAGAGGCTTGGAAACACCGCAAGGAAGGACACAAGGCACGAATCAAAGAATGCAAGGCAGGTATTGCTCAAGCCCGTCAGGACTTCAAACAATTGATGCAGTCTTTGAAACTGGATATGCAAAGTAAAGCAACAGTTGCTTGAAAGCATCAATACAATGGTTGCATTTCACCATTGGCAACGTACAGGCTTGGACCGCTTGCGAGATAGTAAACAGCACCACGTCCATCTCGTGAATCAGATGCCGTTGCATTAGGATTGCTAGCACAATCGCCCGTACATCCATCTGCAAAGGCAACGTAGACACGTCCTTCTCGATCGATATGAAGATCGTTGAAGTCGAGAAGATTTCGGTTTGAACCACCAATATCTCGACAGTCGCCTGAATTCAAACAGATCGATCCCTTCTGTACAGGATCATCCGTCACCCGATAGGTGTGGAAGGTTGGATTTTCATCCAAAGCGTTGAGGCTGTAGGTGATATAGAGATGATAGGTTGCATTGTTTGGAGCATAATGGGCATTTCCATTCCATGGATTTCCATCAATATCGGATTGATTCAACATTTCAGTATCTTCACTTCCAAGATAAGTGATTGCGATGCGTCCAGGATCGCCTGCATCGGTTTGAGGGAATACAGTCGAAATCACACCTGCAGGAGAGATACGGATACTTTCCTGCTCCCATGTTTCACCAGAATCTGTTGACCTTGACATGTAAACGCCTTCATCAGCTCCTGTCCAAACGTGGTACGCATTTGAATCGGTGTCGGTGGAAACCTCTGAATTCTTTCTTGGATTTGGTGTAGTGACATCAGTACCCATCGTACGTTCGAACCATGAGAAGCCATTGTCCTTGGATACGATGACGGTTGGTGTGGCAACACGTGGTGTGACATAGACCGTCCCATCAGGTGCGGTCGATATCGCCCCATGCAATCCACCATTGGTCGTTGCTAATCCGATGATTTGGCCACCTGTCTCAAATGTTGCACCACCATCGAAACTTGTGAAGCAGAAGATGCCGGCGAGTTTGTTGTAGCAATAGTAAACAGCAGTCTCATAGAATCCGCTTGTGAACTGACCCAATGCACCATAACCAGCATCGGTCCAAGGACCACTTGCCAACTTAATGTGGTCATTGAGTGGTGTTGTTCCTGAATCGTGTGGATTCCCCATCCATGAGGCTCCATCATCGTCGCTCCAACAAATCCAAGACGTTTCCAACCCGATCATTTGTACGCCAAAGACACGGTCCGTAATCGGGTCAACCCAACCGTAAGGGTCACTGGTCGTTGGTGAACATTGAACCGGATCTTGGGTTTCTTCCCATGATTGACCTCCATCGCAAGAGCGCATGACCTTCTCCATAGCAATAAAGAAAATACATCCACTTGAAGTAATTCCAATACTTGGTTCCTTACCCGTTTCACCAACATCACTGAATTGGAAGCTCATATCAATTGGAGAGATTCCAAGGGAAGCCCCTGTCTTGTCTGTAACAAAAATACGAGGGTCTTCAGGTTCTTCAGGAACAACAGGCTCAGGCGCTGCTTTGTCCTCTCCAAAACAACCTGCAAGAGAAAAGGTGGCCATCAACAACGAGAGCAATATCGCCTTGGTGCGCATGATTCAGCCTGATAGCACCTACATAATGACCTTACGCAAGAGCAAATTCACTCGAAATTCTCAAGTGAGGGGGCAGATGTTGGACGGTTGAAGGATTCCTCTGATGAGGATTCAAGAGCATCTTGGCCCCAATGAAGTTCATCATGCGACGTATTGTTTCGACGTTGAATCATGAACAAGATTCCAGCGATGACCACCAAACCAAGACCAATTCTCCAACCAATATCAACGAACGAATCCATGCCTGAATTTCGAGGGAAAAGGTCGGTCGAATCAGGTACTCCATCCCCATCCGTATCGTATTTCGCATCCTTATCAAATGGGAAAACATCCGTATTATCACCAAGTCCATCACCATCGGAATCAAGCCATTCAAGCGCACTATCTGGGAAAGCGTCAGCATTGTCACCAACGCCATCGTAATCTCGATCTGAACATTCGGTCGCATCAAAAGGCCATACATCGGAATTATCGCCACAGCCATCGCCATCGGAATCAAGCCACTCCGAAGCATCCATTGGGAAAGCATCGGAATTATCTCCAACACTATCGCCATCAGAATCCAACCATTCGGATGCGTTCAATGGGAACGCATCGCTGTTATCACCATAGGAATCATTGTCTGAATCCTCCCATTCACTCGAATTCTCGGGGAAGACATCACCATTATCACCATAACCATCACCGTCTCCATCCGCCCATTCATCTGCATCGTTCGGGAATACATCGATGGTATCTGCGATGCCATCTCCATCAAGATCTGGGCAACCTAATGGAATCAATGAGCGACCAAATTCATTCGGACAATCATCGCTGTTATCGCCGACTCCATCGGCATCGGAATCCGCCCATTCATCCTCATTCGCAGGGAATGCATCGCCGTTATCACCAACACCATCCTCATCGGTATCGATGCATTCGGTGGCATCGAGTGGGAATTCATCGGTGTTATCACCACAACCATCGCCATCGGAATCGAGCCACTCCGTCGAATCGAGTGGGAAAGCATCGATACCATCTTTGTAGCCATCACCATCAGAATCTGGATTTCTCTTATCTGCTCCAATGTGGTCTTCTTCCTGATTGGATAAACCATCACCATCGATGTCATCATCCTCAAGATCTGAACAACCATCAGCATCGAGATCATTGGCATGAACACCAATGGATCCTTTCGGACAATTGTCCTCGAAATCAGCAACGAGGTCATTGTCATCATCCCAATCTTCAGAATCTGAACACCCATCTTGGTCGTAATCGAGGAGGTTTGGACTCAACGGACAAGGATCGATTGCATCGTTCATTCCATCACCATCCGTATCCTTCTGAGAATCTGCGCATCCTTCAGCATCCACGGATGCATTCGTTTCTGTACCTGGACATTGGTCATCAGAATTCAAAACACCATCAGCATCATCGTCTCGTTGCTGCCAAGAACAACCGGTTTGATTCACGGTTGTAACATCATCCGTCCATTCACAATCATCGATGGAATCGATGATTCCATCGCCATCTGTATCCGCTTGGCCAATTGATTCAACGGCAAACCGTCCGATGTACTGGTGCATTGCTCTTGTAGGATGCGCCTTGTCGAAAAAGATGTATTCATCCACATTTGTTACAACAGGATCACCATTATTGCAGATTGGTAATGGAAGTAATCCAGCGTTACCTGAACAGGCTGCTGATTGCGTATTTGTCAGCCCTAACGCGTCCTTGTTGTCGATGATATCGTTGAAAATTGTGTATGCATCAACGGAATAAACGACAATGCCGAGTTCGAGTTGTAAACTCAAAATCAAAGATGCAAGTTTGTTGTTGTAGGAAACTACCTCACTTGCAATGTTCTGTTGCTGTGTTTGACTACGGCTCAAGATCTCGGGGGTCTTTTCCAAAGGTGGAAGATTAGGGATGATGAAGGTTGTCGCACCAGCTGCTTCCAGTTGCCGAATGTGGCTCTCCATATTGGTGACAATCGTATCTGCGTTTGCCGTTCCATAAAGGAAATCGTTCCCTCCTGCCCAGAGCGAAACAACATCGTTTGAAGCAAAACTGGATTGAACATTTGCAAGATAACTGCTGATTTGTGAACCGACATTCGGTAACAAAAGATAGGAGAATCCTGCACCTGTCTGTGCTCCACCGAAGGCACGGTTGTCTCCAGGAGATGTGCCTGAACCGTGTGTTGTTGTCACACCGTATGCTTGAGAGAGGTATTCGATCCACACCATACCATTGGAGAAACGACCTTGCCAGTACGGAGGAACATCTGGAACATTCAGAATTGAATCCTTGGCATTCCCCATATCGCTGAGAGAATCGCCAAACACCAACAAGTTCCCAATGGGTGCGACGACTCGATTCTGAAACACTGTGAACGAGTGATCAGTTTGAGCAAGACGTGCACCGGAAGCATCGTACAAATCGACTTCAAATGTGTAGAAGTGCTTGCTGTTGTAGAAATGCTTCAACTCGATGAGATTTGACGTGATTGTACCTGTGGCTCGAAAGACCATTGATCCATTGTCCAAGATGACATCATCTTCATCGATAAGCGTCCAAATGAGGGTGTAATCCGTATTGAATTGAGCGTTCTTCAACTGAACATCCATCGGAATGGTCTCATTTGACAACCAATCATAGCGAGAGAGTTCAACATCAAATTCGATGGCTCTCCCTTGAGCATTCACGGGCATCGTCGAAAAAACACTTGACACCAACAACAGCGTCAAGAGAATTTGAGCCCGCATACGCACCAACCAATACATCGTGTCTTGATTCCCCCCATAAAACAACATCGACGTCTTGATGAAGCGATGTTCAGTTCGGAAGATTTATTCAACGAATGACGCAACAAACAAACATGACCGATGATGAATGGACTGTTGATGAAGCGATTGAGAACCTCAAGAATGCAATGAACGAAAGCGGTCAAACCACAAGCGATTTGTTCTCCAGTATCGATGCCAACGATGATGGAGAAATCAATGGACCTGAACTCTACAAGGGACTCCTCGAGCATCTTGGCGACCGTCTTTCACCTGGACAAGTTTCGATGATCATCAACGCATTGGATTCCAACGATGATAACAGAATCGACCTCTCAGAATTGACGGCTGCGCTCGAAGAAGAGGAATAATCGCTCTTCTTCAATTGCTTAAGGCTTCCAATCTTTCTGATTGAGGTGAGGCTTGTATTCATCCGCTTTGTGATGTTCTTCCAATCGATCAAGGAGCCACAATACCCAGTGGAATGTACCCATGCCTTCTTCTTCTGAAACACCACTATCCTCATGCATCATGTATCCCATTTCTGTGATCTGCATCAACCGTCGCATACTCGGTCCAATCAAGGAAAGATAACCATTGTAGAAAGAGTAGACCAAATCAAATGAGAGATTACGATGATAGGTCATGACTGCGTGATTCGCCATCAAGACGATTACAGCATTGGCCGCATCCTTTTGTTCTCTTGGAAGAGCTATCAATTCTTCTGGTGTTGAATTGTGTTTAATCATCGCCCCAAACGTTGCAAAGCCTCGTTGAACCAATGGATTTTCCAACGATTGTGCAATCGTTTGTGAAATCTCATAGCGTCGATTTCGGTTCACTTCCATAACTTGGCGAATACCAAATAGAAGCGTGAACATGATGGCAAGGCCACTGAGTGCCTCACCAATGTTTGCTGCTGCTTCAAGATTCATGTTACTCGATCATTCAGCTTCAATGATAACGCTTGCTGGCGCCTCAATGACGACGCTTTCTGGTACCGTAGGTTCCGTCGCTTCAAGACTTGGCCCCATCATCATGAGCACAACGAAGACAAGCGCTTGGAAGGCAGCGCCGACAATGAACAAATTGGGATAACTATCTCCGAGCATTTCGAGTATCTTGGGTGAAATCATTGTACCTGAAATTGCACCGATGTTGATCGCCGTCATGTACAAGGAGAATTGCGTTCCTCCAAGTTCACTCGTAGTTAAACTCATCAACAATGCGATGAGATTCGCACCGACAATACCCCAGACGAAGGTCCAGATCATCCAACTCAGTTGCATGAAGGATTCATCGCTCCAATTTCCTCGAAGCGCAGACCATCCAACGGTCATGAGTGTTCCAACGCCAACGGCGTACATCATGACCTTGTGAGAACCAAATTGCTTACCGAGGAATCCACCGACAAGGAATCCTGCCATCGTCATCATGAAGATGGTGGCACCTTTCAGAGCGAGATACTCTTTTTCATCCCAACCTAAGTCATCGACAAAGACGAATGGGAATTGCATATCGATGATGCCCATTCCACCGCCCATTCCTCCACCAATCCATACGATTGCTGCGAGCAAGAGTGCCCATCGAGTCGAGGATTCCTTGAGAACACCTGATAAGGCGTCTTTCAATTCTTTGAAGTTCATCGACTCATGTTCATCTTGACCTTCTTCTCGTGTTCCACCGAGGAAGAGTGAATCACCTTCTCGTTCGCGGATGAAGAATGGAATGAACATGAGAACAAACAACAGTGGAATCTGAATGGTAAGCGCTGCTTGGAAACCATCGTCGAGGAGGACTGTACCAAGAATCAGTGCAGCGAACATGAATCCAAATCCTTTGGAGACAAACATCAGACCATTTGCTAAAGCGATCTCTTCTTCCTCCAGAACATCAACTGCTAGCGCATCAGAACTCACGTCCTGAAGGGCGGCAAAGATGTTGTGAATCAAGAAAAACATACCAATAGCTGCAAGGTCCGTCTCAGGACTATCGATGGACAAAAACGCAGCCATCGTTACGATCATTCCGAATTGAGAGAAAAGAATCCAAGGGCGACGACGGCCCATTGTTGAGGATTGGTAGCGGTCGATCATCGGTCCTAAGATGAGTTTTCCGAACATCCATGGCAATGTTCCCATCAATGTCAATTTCGCTACTTCCTTATCGCTGATATCGTACGTATCATGCCCAACCAAGTAGGCTACGAAGGCTACTGCGATGAAGGCCCAGGGGACGCCTTGCGAAAAATACAGAGAACAAAGTGTTCCGAAACGGGCTGGTTTGCTTTCCTGCAACGTGATTGCCATAATTGTGTTTTATGTGAATTGAATAAAATAGTTATCCCAAGAAATGCCACAAGAATTTGTGATTATTGAGGTTGGGTTCATGCTTCAGAACCTGCATCATCGAGTGGATTGTATCGATCGAGTAACCAGAACAATCCTGACCAGACGCCATCGGTTGGCTCGTCGGTTTTCGAAATATTGACCATCATGAAAATCTGAATCACACGTCGCCACCGACTTGCGAACATACGGAAGTAAACACCACAAAAGTCGTCCACTAAATCCATAGAAAGGTGACCATTTTTGGCAAGAACACCAATGTTGTTCATACCGATCATCAATGCATTCATGGCATCCTTCTCTTCACGCGTGAGTGCTGCCAACTCTTGTGGAGAGAGTTCATCGTGAAGTTTGACCGTACTGATCGAAAAACCACGGTGGACCAATGGGTTGTTCATGTGGGCAGCAAGATCTCGACCGATTTCATAGCGTCGATTTTCGTTCCAATGCTTCATTTGACGAAGACTGAACAAGAGCGTGAACAAGATGGCGATACCGCTGACGGCTTCACCAATGTTTGCCGCAGTTTCAATGTCCATCAAGAAACCCGAACGCTTCAGTCTTCTTGTAAGTTATGTCTACGATGAGGATTAATAGAACCAGAGGAAATAGATGCCCCATCCAATCAAGAAGAGAGGTACTACGACATGTCGTAAAAATGAAAATCGCTTGGTGACCTTCTCCACTTTGTTTCCGATTTCCTCAAGCGATTCATCACCTAACGCTGCCATTGCGAGTTCGCCAACGACTTCCCCGACCATACCCGCGAATACCTATGTCGGCTATTTAGGAATTGAGCCGAACAGAAGAAGGAATCAGTCACAGCAAGACTTTGCCAATGCATCCTGAGCACAGAAGCAGGTCTTGGCAGGAACAATGTCCGCTCGTGAACTGCGTTCGTTGAAGAGTGCAGTAACTTCTGCAAGTTCTTCAGGAGCATCGCCACGAGCTTCGAGACAGAGTTTCAGACCGAGGAGACCCCACATGTTGTCCTTCCAGAGTTTGATATCTGCTCGATACACTTCTTCCGCTTCTTCGATATGACCCTGCTCAAAGAGCAACGCTCCGAGAATGTGACGAACAGGTTGCATTTGACCCCATGGCTCGTTGTAGGCAAGGTTGAGCGAGAGATCGACACCACGGCGCAACTCATCGAAGGCTGCAGTAAAGTCGTACGCTTCACCGTTAGCCTTTGCAAGGAATTGACGACGGTACTCGATCTCAGCCTCGAGAATGGCTGCATTGACGTTGAGAATTGACGGACCTTCTGCTGGATCTTGATACATGAAATTGTTGTGCATCATGCGACCTGCAAGGGCAGGATTTTGCAACGCTTCATTGAACAAGACTTGCTCTTTTTCAGCTTCGGGAACCATGCCTTTGGATGCATAGGCAACACCACGTGCGTAGTGTTGTGTAGCGATGGTTGCGGGGAAGACGTCCTTGTCATCATACATCGGTTCAGCAAGGATTTCGTCCCACTTACCGAATCGAATCATAACGTGCCAAGGCATGGTCACATAGGATTCCAAAAAGATGGCACCCATTGGGATGATTCCAGCGAGCATGAATTGAACGCCACCATTTTCATCCCCGGCAGGGAGCGTATCGACTGCCTTGCGTGCATACTTCAGGGCCGTCTCATATTGGCCATCAAACATGGCACACCAAACGACGAAGTGATGGTTGTGCATTCGATAGAACTTGTAGAATTGGGATTCATTACCTGTGAGTTCAACGTAGCGATCGTCAGCCTCAACTGCAGCAATGTTGCAGTCAATGGCTTCCTTCCATTGCCCAACCCATGCGTCGATGTGCGAAGGCATGTGGACCAAGTGGCCAAGACCAGGCATACGCGTACGAAGAACATCCGCAGCAGGAAGTGCTCGCTCTGGGAACGGTGAGAGTTCCAAAGCGTGACAATACAAATGACAAAGTGCAGGGTGAACCTTTGCTTCTTCACTGCTTTCGAAGGCATCTTCCATGATCTTTACGAGGAGGAGCGTGTTGTCATCTGCAGGCGTGATTTCGCCAGTTGCTGTGTTCTTGTCCCAGAGTTGCCATGCTTTGAGGTTCATCAATGCCTCAACATAGATGGCGGTAACATCGAGATTACCTCTGTACTTCTCATACAATGGAGCCATCGCTTCTGCAAAGGCAACGTTCAGTTCAGGGTCGTTACCCATGTTGAGGATGGATGGATCAGCAGCATCTCGAGCCTCGGCGGAGTGTCGAGTTGAAAGTGCACGGATGAGGTCTTGTTCAAGCTCGGTGCAATGCTCCATGACCTTCAGTGCTTGTTGAATGGGATCGTATCCTGAGCCAAGTCCTGGTGACCAATTGTAGTTTGAAGACACACAGTAGGCAATGCCCCACCAAGCCATAGCACATTCTGGATCAAGTTCAGTACATGCCATAAAGCAAGCAATCGCTTGTTCGTGGTTGTAGTTGAGCATGTGGCCATAGGCCTCAACAAACTTTGCTCTTGCATCATCATTTGAGCATGTTACAGA